>Ga0164243_10000891_pt1 | contig 52144 bp, 49 predicted proteins | sample OricompcompostOP_FD_108781 | JGI IMG/M metagenome (GOLD analysis project Ga0164243, IMG submission 108781) | Organic Plus compost microbial communities from Emeryville, California, USA - Original compost - Organic plus compost (OP) | ecosystem: Engineered > Solid waste > Mixed feedstock >... | reverse complement strand
CTCCGGCAGACCGGGGAGTTCGTCGAGGAGCGGGCGCTGCTGCCCGACGGCGCGTTCGTCCGGTACGACGGCGAGGGCCGGCCGCCGGTCGTCGACGGCCCGTTCCCCGAGACCAAGGACCTGGTCGCCGGCTTCTGCATCGTCGACGTCGAGTCGTGGGAGCGGGCGGTCGAGCTCGCCGGCGAGCTGTCGGCCGCCCCCGGCGCCGGCGGCCGGCCGATCCACGAGTGGCTCGAGGTGCGTCCGCTGTACGCCGAGCAGCTCACGGCGATCGAGTGAACGACGGCCTCCTGCGGGAGCTCGTGCCTGCGGTGATCGGGGTCCTGGTCCGGCGCGGGGCGGACTTCGCCTCGGCCGAGGACGCCGTGCAGGAGGCGCTCGTCGAGGCGGTCCGAACCTGGGACGACGACCCTCCGAAGGACCCGAAGGGCTGGCTGGTCACCGTGGCCTGGCGCCGGTTCCTCGACGACGCCCGCTCCGTCTCCTCTCGCCGGCGCCGCGAGGTGGCCGTGGAGCTGAACCCGCCGCCGGGTCCGGTGCCGTCCGCCGACGACACCCTGTGGCTCTACTTCCTGTGCGCCCACCCCTCCCTGTCGTCGGACTCGGCGGTCGCGCTCACGCTGCGCGCGGTCGGCGGCCTGACGACCCGGCAGGTCGCGGCCGCCTTCCTGGTGCCGGAGGCGACGATGGCCCAGCGGATCAGCCGCGCGAAGCGGCGGATCGCCGAGCAGCCGCTCGACACCCCGGGCGACCTGGGCACCGTGCTCCGGGTGCTCTACCTCGTGTTCAACGAGGGGTACGGCGGCGAGGTCGACCTGGCCGCCGAGGCGATCCGGCTGACCCGCCAGCTGGCCGCCGCCACCGACGAGCCGGAGGTGCAGGGCCTGCTCGCGCTGATGCTCCTCCACCACGCGCGCCGCGCCTCGCGGACCACGCCCGACGGCCGCCTGGTCCCGCTCGCCGAGCAGGACCGCTCCCTCTGGGACACCGCGATGATCGCCGAGGGGGTGGCGGTGCTGCAGGGCGCGCTGGCCGCCGACCGGCTGGGCGAGTACCAGGCCCAGGCCGCGATCGCCGCCCTGCACGCCGACGCGCCCAGCACCGCCGAGACCGACTGGCCGCAGGTCGTCGAGTGGTACGACGAGCTGCTCCGCCTCACCGACAGCCCCGTCGTCCGGCTCAACCGCGCGGTGGCGGTCGGGGAGGCCCAGGGCCCGCGGGCCGGCCTCGCCGCCCTCGACGAGCTCGACCCCGCCCTGCCCCGCCTCACCGCGGCCCGCGCCTACCTGCTGGAGCGGGCCGGTGAGCTCGAGCGGGCCGCCGACCTGTACGCCGAGGCCGCCCGCTCCGCGCCCTCCGTGCCCGAGCGCGACCACCTGGTCCGCGAGGCCGCCCGGGTGCGGCAGTCGCTCCGGGGGTGAAGAAGCGTCGCTCCATGAGCACCGGGCGGCCGGAGTGCCGCGGTGGTCCTACGATCCCGTCATGCGCCTTCGTCGTTCCCGCCTGCTGGTCTCGGTCGCCCTGATCGCCGCCGCGCTCGCGGCCTGCTCCCCGGAGGACGAGGCCGAGGACAACACGGGTGAGGTCGCCCAGGCCGACGAGTGCGCGACCGACCAGCTCCCGCTGAAGACCGACGGGGTGCTCACGATCGGCACCGACTCGCCGGCGTACGAGCCGTGGTTCGTCGACAACGACCCGAGCAACGGCAAGGGCTTCGAGTCCGCGGTGGCCTACGCCGTCGCCGAGGAGCTCGGCTTCTCCCGCGACCAGGTGAAGTGGGTCAAGGTCGGGTTCAACAGCCTCTTCAAGCCCGGCGGCACCGACTTCGACTTCGACATCAACCAGATCTCGATCACGCCGCAGCGGGACAAGGTCGTCGACTTCTCCGAGGGCTACTACTCGGCGGCGCAGGCGGTGATCACGCTCGAGGACAGCCCGGCCGCGTCCGCCACCAGCCTCGAGGACCTCAAGGGCCTCAAGCTCGGCGCGCAGACCGGCACCACGTCGCTGACCGCGATCCGCGACATCATCCGGCCCGAGCAGGAGCCGCTGGTCTTCGAGGACACCAACGTCGCGAAGCAGGCCATGCAGAACGGCCAGGTCGACGCGATCCTCGCCGACCTGCCGACCGCCTTCTACATCAGCGCCGTGGAGATCCCGGGCAGCAGGCTGATCGGTCAGTTCCAGCCGGAGACCGGTCAGCAGGAGGAGTTCGGGATGCTCTTCGAGCAGGGCAGCGAGCTGCTCCCGTGCGTGAACCGGGCGCTCGAGACGCTCGAGGACGACGGCACCCTCGCCGACATCGAGCAGCAGTGGCTCTCCGACGTGGTGAACGTTCCCGAGCTGCAGTGAGCGGCTGGACGGCGAGCCCGCGCGAGCTGGAGCGGCGCCGGGTACGTCGTGCCCTGCGCCGCCGTCGGGTGCTGGCCGCCTCGGTGGCGACGGTCGTCGTGATCGGCGGCCTCGTCGCCGGCATCGTGCTGTCGCCGGGATGGGGGCGGGTGCGGGACTCGTTCTTCGACCTGCACCACGCGCGCGAGTCGCTGCCCGCGATCCTCGACGGGCTGTGGCTCAACGTGCGCATGTTCCTCATCGCCGAGCCGCTCATCCTGGTGCTGGGGCTCGCGATCGCGCTGGTGCGGCAGGCGAGATCCCCGTGGTTGACACCGATCCGCGGCCTGGCCGTCGTCTACACCGACGTCGTGCGCGGCATCCCGACCATCCTGCTGGTGTTCCTCTTCGTGTTCGGCGTGCCGGGCCTGAAGCTGGCCGGCGTCACCAACTCGATCTTCTTCTGGGCGACCGTCGCGCTCGTGGTGTCGTACTCCGCCTACGTCGCTGAGGTGTTCCGTTCCGGCATCGAGTCGGTGCACCCGTCCCAGGTCACCAGCGCCGAGGCGCTGGCGCTGTCGCGCGGTCAGACGATGCGGTACGTCGTGGTGCCCCAGGCGCTGCGGCGCGTCGTACCTCCGCTGCTCAACGACTTCGTGTCGCTGCAGAAGGACACGGCGCTGGTCGCGTCGGTGTCGCTGTTCGACGCCCTGTTCACCGCGCGCGACTACGCGTCGTACAACTTCAACTTCACGCCGTACATCGTGGTCGCGCTCTTCTTCGTGGCGATGACCCTGCCGCTGGCGCGGCTGTGCGACTGGCTGGCGCAGTGGGTCGTCCGGCGAGAGCGGGCGGGGGTGCTGTGAGCACTCCGCTGATGGAGGTGCGCCACCTCCGCAAGACGTACGGCGACCGGGTCGTCCTCGACGACCTCACGCTGGCGGTGCACCCCGGCGACGTGGTGTGCCTGATCGGGTCGTCGGGTTCCGGGAAGTCCACGCTGCTGCGCTGCCTCGACCTGCTCGAGCCGATGGACGACGGCGTCATCGAGTTCGAGGGCCGCGAGGTCTCCGACCCGCTGGTGGACCCGCGCGACGTCCGCCGTGACATCGGCATGGTCTTCCAGGCCTACAACCTCTTCCCGCACCGCACCGTGCTGGCCAACTGCACGCTCGCGCCGCGCAAGGTGCACGGCCTGTCCCGGCGCGAGGCGACCGAGCGGGCGACCGAGCTGCTCGGCCGGTTCGGGCTCGGCGAGCACGTGCGCACCCATCCCGACCGGCTGTCCGGGGGCCAGCAGCAGCGGGTGGCGCTGGTGCGCGCCCTGTGCACGCAGCCCAAGCTGCTGCTGCTCGACGAGATCACCGCCGCCCTCGACCCCGAGCTGGTGGGCGAGGTGCTCGCGATCGTGCGGGACCTCGCCGCGGCCGGCACCACGATGGTGCTCGCCACGCACGAGATGACGTTCGCCCGCGACGTCGCCACCAAGGTCTGCTTCCTCGACGGCGGGCGGATCGTCGAAGCCGGGCCGCCGGAGCAGGTGCTCAGCAACCCCGTCGAGCCGCGGACGCGGGAGTTCCTGCGGCGGGTGCTGCCGGACGGGTAAGTGCTTGTATTCGAACACCAGTTCGACTAGAATGGTCGCATGGTCTCGGACTCGCTCACCACTCCCGGCGCGATGATCGCGCGGGCGCGCGAGCTCGACCGCGCCCGGAGGGCGGCGGAGTCCGAGCTGCTCCAGCTCGCGGCCGCCTGGGCCGACGCGCACCCCGACCCCGACGACCGGGGCGAGTCCGTCCGGGCCGGCCGGGTGGACCCGGCGACCCTCGACGGCCTCGGCAGCGAGGACACCGACGAGGAGCCGGACTGCTGGCGCGGGGTCCCCCGGATCGCCTGGGACGCGGCCGCGGCCTTCGGCTGCGCCGTGGGGCGCTCGACGGTGGGGGCGGAGCGGATGATCCGCGACGCGCTGATCCTGCGGCACCGGCTGCCGCGGCACTGGGCGATGGTGGTCGACGGGTCGCTGGAGGTCTTCCGGGCCCGGCGGGTGGCCGACCTCGTCGCGGGCTACCCCGACGACGTCTGCGACCACATCGACGAGCACGTCGGCCCGGTGGCCGCGACCGCCGGCCTGGTCACCCTCGACCGCAAGCTCGAGGAGGCGATGCTCGAGCTGCACGCCGAGCAGCTCGAGCTCGACCGGCTCGCGGCGCTCGCGGCCCGGCACGTGACCGTCAACGAGAGCTCCCTCCAACACACCGGCACCGGGGACCTCACCGCGCACGCGGACTGGGCCGACCTCACCGCCTTCGACGCGACCGTCTCGGCGCTGGCCGCGCGCCTCGCCGAGGAGGACGAGGCCGCCGGGCGACCGCCCGAGTCCCTCGACGAGCGTCGCGCCCGCGCGCTGGGCATCCTCGCCGACCCGGGCCGGGCCAAGGCGATGCTCGACGGGTCGCCCGAGCGGCCCACCCGACAGCGGCGCCGCGCCGACCTCCTGCTCGAGCTGTGCACCGACGCGTTCGGCCACCGTGCCTTCATCGGGAAGGACGGGCGCCTCGACAAGACCCTGCTGGTGGACGCCATCCGCGACTGGTGCGGCCGCGACGACGTCGACGTGCACGTCCACCCCTACATCGACCTCGAGGACCACGAGCGCGTCGACCGGCACGACCCGCCGGCCCGGATGCGGGCCCGCCGGGACCTCGCCCAGCGCCGCTGCGCCTTCCCGTACTGCAACCAGTCGGCCCGGCGTTGCGACCAGGACCACTGCGTGCCGTTCGACGACGGTGGCGCCACCTGCGACTGCAACCTGGTCCCGCTGTGTCGCCGACATCACCGGTTGAAGACCCTCCGCGGCTACCGCTACGTGCTTCTCGAACCGAGTACCTGGCTGTGGCGGACCCCGCACGGCCTCCGGCTGGTCCGGGACCGGTACGGCACCCGCGACGTGACCCCCGACCCGTCGCCCACCTCGTCCGACCCTCCCTGGGACGGCTGCCTGCTCAGCGCCTGACACGCGGTGGCTCTCCGTGGCGAACGTGTACGTCGTCGAGGAGCGCCGCCGCACCGGCGTCGGCCGGGCGCTGATGACGGGGCTGATCGACCACGCGCGGGACCACGGCATGGTGCGGGTGGTGCTCGCGCCGTCCGAGATGTCCGTCCCGATGTACCGCTCGCTCGGGTTCCGACCCGCGCACGACCTGATGCGCCTCGACCTGACCTGATCTGACCCGGCCTGATCTGACCTGGCCTGACCTGACCGAGGACCCTGGACAGCCGCCCGGCGCGGAGGCAGGGTGCGGGCATGCGAATCCTTCTCGGGGCGCTCGTCGGTGCGCTCGCCGTACCCCTGACCAGCCTGCCGGCCACGGCCGGGCACGAACTCCACGGACACCACGGACACGGACACCACGCCCACCAGCCGCGGCTCGAGCTCCACGAGACCGTGGTCGACGCCGACCAGAGCTTCCGCGGGCTCGACGCCGTCGACCGCCGGACGGCGTGGGTCACCGGGGCCAGCCTCACCGAGGGAGGCGCCGCCCGCGTCTACCGGACCACCGACGGCGGCCGGACCTGGCGGGACGTGAGCCCGCCGGCGACCGAGGGCCTCAACTTCCGCGACGTCGAGGCGCGCAGCGCGAAGGTCGCCGTGGTGCTCGCGATCGGCGAGGGCGAGGCGTCCCGGATCTACCGCACCACCGACGGCGGCGCCACCTGGGACGAGACCTTCCGCAACACCGAGGAGGCGGCGTTCTACAACTGCCTGGACTTCTACCCCGACGGCCGGCACGGACTGGCGGTCAGCGACCCGGTGGACGGCAAGTTCCGGGTCGTCGCGACCGACGACCGCGGCCGGTCCTGGCACGAGCTGCCGACCGACGGGATGCCGGACTCCGACGGTGAGTACAACTTCTCCGCGAGCGGCGACTGCCTGGTGATCAGCGGCAAGCACGCGTGGTTCGGGTCCGGCGGTGCCGCCGCCCGGGTCTTCCACTCGACCGACCGCGGTCTGACCTGGACCGCCACCGACTCGACGATCCCGGCCGGCGAGTCCGCGGGCGTCTTCAGCCTGGCCTTCAAGGACCCGCGGCACGGCCTCGCCGTCGGTGGCGACTTCGCGGCGCCGACCGACGGCGACGACTCGGCGGCGTTCACGCGGGACGGCACGACCTGGCGCAACGCAGGCGACATGAGCCAGCTCGGCGAGGACGCCGCCTGGCTCTCCGGCCGTGGCCACGTCGTGCTGGTGACGGGCGAGTCGGGCGACACCGCCGGCACCGACATCAGCCTCGACGACGGCCGTACCTGGCGTCACCTGTCCGACCGCGGCTGGCACACGCTCGACTGCACCGAGGACAGGTCGTGCTGGGCCGCCGGCGGCGGCGGCCGGGTCGCGCGGCTGCGCTACTGACGCCGCCGCGGGCCCCGTCGGCGGACCAGAACGGGAAGCCGACACCTGGCCCTGGACACCGGCCGGTGGCGGGCGGAGCGTGCTGACCCATGAGGAAGCTGGTCGAGTCGACGTACGTCTCCCTGGACGGCATGGTCTCCGGGGCCCGGTTCTGGGAGGCGCAGTCGCAGTTCTGGGGCGAGGAGCACGAGGCCTACGCCTGGCGGCTCCTGGAGCCGGCGGAGGCCCTGGTGCTCGGCCGGACGACGTACGACGTCTTCGCCGACAGCTGGCCGAGCCGCGACGGCCGGGTGGCGGACCGGCTCAACGAGATGCCGAAGTACGTCGCCTCGCGCAGCCTCACCGAGCCCACCTGGAACAGCGAGGTGCTGCAGGGCGACGTGGCCGAGGCGGTGGGCCGGATCAAGGCCGACGGCGACGGCACCCTGCTCAAGTACGGCACCGGCGACGTCAGCCGGGCGCTGATCGAGGGCGGCCAGCTCGACGAGCTGCACCTGTGGGTCTACCCGTTCGTCGCGGGTGAGGGCGAGCCGCTGCTCCCGGGGATCACGACGACCCACATGGACCTGGCCGGCGTCGACGAGGTCGGCAACGGGGTCGTGGTGCTGACCTACACCCCGAAGGACTGATCGGCGGGGGGCTCAGACCCGGGCGAGCGGGCGGTCGTCGCCGCGCCTGACCTCGGTGAAGGCGGGGACGGTCGCGAGCAGCGTCATCGCGTCGTACAGCGCCAGTGCGTGCTCGCCGCGCGGGATCGCGCGCAGCACCGGGCCGAACGTCGCCACGCCGCCGACGACCAGCGTCGGCGTGCCGGCCTCGAGCCCGACGATCTCCCGGAGGTGCGCGTGCGTCTCGCGGAGCGCCTTGTCGGTGGCGGGGTCCTGGGTGGCCTCCTCGACGAGGGAGGCCGGCAGCCCGAGCTCCTCGAGGACCTCGGGCAGGAAGGCGTCCCAGTCGTCGCGCCGCTCGACGTGGGCCCGCCGGCCGAAGGCCTCGTAGAACTCCTCGAACCGCCCCTGCGCCTCGAGCGCGGCGGCGACCCGGACGGTGGTCCACGAGCTGTCGTTGAACTCCCGGTACCAGGCGTCGAGCTCCCTGCCCTCGTTGAGGGCGGCGATGCTCATCAGGCGGAGGTCGACCCGCAGCTCCGGACGCTGCGCCTGGACCTCGCGGATCCAGCGCGAGGCGATCCACGCGAACGGGCAGACGGGGTCGAGGTAGATCGAGGTACCTTCCATGGAAGAAGTATATCTTCCAAGGAAGGCAAATGCTAGGCCGCGCGCCGCGCGCGGTGTCGTCGTACGGCGTCCCGGTTGGCGCAGGCGGGGGTGCAGTAGCGCTGCCGGCCGTTGCGGGAGACATCGGCGTACACCCGCTCGCAGTCGGCCGCGGCGCACCGGCCCAGACGGTGCATGCCCCGCCCGGCCAGGTGCAGCGCGGTGCCGGCACTGACCAGGGCCCGCAGCTTGCGGGCGAACGGGATCTCGGTGTCGCGGTAGTGGATGTGCCAGCTGCCCGTGTGCGCGGTCAGCCGCGGGTGCGCGGTCGACTCGGCGAGCAGCTCGTTGAGCAGCGCCGCCCGCGTCTCGTCGTCCGCCGCGTCGACGACGCCGCACCACCGGTCGAGGAACTCGAGCACCTCGTCGAGCTCCGGCGCGGGTGTGCCGCGCTCGAAGACGACGCCCGCCGCCTCGCAGCGCTCGACGAGCTCCGCGGCCGAGGTGGGCGGCGAGTTGACCAGGTCGACGGCGAGCAGCACCGCGTCCTGACCGTAAGGGTTGAGTTGCACAAAGCCATTACAGCACGATGACGCCATGGCCGCCACCGACCGCCACGACACCCACTTCTGGCAGACCCGCTCGACCCACCCGACCAGCGAGGGACTGGTCAGCTACCAGTCCTGCCCGTGCGGACGCTGGCGGATCCTCACCTCCACGCCCCGCGTCGAGGTCACCCGGTCGACATACTGACCGCGTGTCCCACGCCCCCATGCCCGGCGCCGAAGGGCTCGCCGAGCCGATGCGCTCTCGGTGGAGCCCGAGCATCTTCGACGCCGAGCACCGGCTCACCGGCGAGCAGATCGAGACGCTGCTGCAGGCCGCGCGGTGGGCGCCCAGCTACGGCAACACCCAGCCCTGGGCGTTCGTCGTCGCCGAGCGGGGCAGCGAGAGCCACCGGGTGCTGACCGCGCACCTGCGGCCCGGCAACGCGCGCTGGGTGCCGCGGGCGTCGGTCGTGTTCATCGCGGCCACCCAGGTCGCCGCCGACCCGACCGGCAACGACCTCAAGGGCGCCGCCTACGCCCACTACGACCTCGGCCAGGCGGCCGCCCACCTCACCCTCCAGGCCCGGGCGATGGGCCTGCACGCCCACCAGTTCGGGGGCTTCGACCGCGAGGCCGTCGCCACCGAGCTCGGCGTCCCCGAGTGGTACGCCGTGATGAGCGGCATCGCGGTCGGCGTCCGCGGCAACCCCGAGGAGGTGCCCGAGCGCGACCGCGAGCGCGAGCACCGGGAACGACGCCGCAAACCGCTGTCGGAGATCGCCTTCGGCCGCGCCTGGGGCGAGCCGTGGCGTCCGGCCTGACCGTGCGCGGCCCGGGTCCCCGGGTCGCCGCCCTGCTGTTCGTGCTCGCCGTCGTCGCGATCAACCTCCCGCTCGCGCACAGCACCTACGCCGGCTGGCGGCTGGACCGCGACGGCGTGGACACCACCGCCACCGTCGTGGACCTGCCGCGGGAGAACGCCGTCGAGTTCCGGTTCGACCGCGACCTCGACCCCGAGCAGCGCAGCTACTTCACCGAGGTCGACGCCGACGTCTACGCGCGCGCCGAGCGGGACGGGACGATCCCGGTGCGGGTCCTGCCCGACCGGCCGCAGAGCTACGAGGTCGAGGGCCGGGGCGGCGACCCGCTGCCGTGGGTGGTCACCGGGGTCGGCGACCTCATGCTGCTGGGCTTCGCGCTGTTCTTCTGGCGGTTCCGGCCGGCCCGCGCGGAGCAGCTGCAGCTGGTCGCGACCGGCGATGTCGAGCGGTGCCGGCCCGGCGGTCTCCTCGAGCGCCTCGAGGACGGGCGGTACGTCGTGTGCGGCGACGTCAGCGGGATCGAGGACGACGCCATCGTGCTCGACGTCGGCGACCGGACGGTCCGGGTCGAGCTCGCCGGGCACCGCAACCCGGTCGGCTACCAGCAGCCGGCCCGGGTCATCGGACGGCAACGATGACCGACGGGTCCGCGCAGGATGCCAGACTCGACCCATGACCTCCCTCTCAGCGTTCTCGGCCCGCTCGATCGACGGTCACGACGTCGACCTCTCGACGTACGCCGACAATGTCGTCCTGGTCGTCAACACCGCCTCGGAGTGCGGCTTCACGCCGCAGTACCAGGGCCTGCAGGAGCTCTACGACCGGTACGCCGACCGTGGCTTCGTCGTGCTCGGGTTCCCGTGCGACCAGTTCGGCCACCAGGAGCCGGGCGACGAGTCGGAGATCGCGGCGTTCTGCGAGCGCAGCTACGGCGTGACGTTCCCGATGTTCGCCAAGGTCGAGGTGAACGGCGACGGTGCGCACCCGCTCTTCGAGTGGCTGCGCGGCGCCGAGCACGGTGGGTCGATCGACTGGAACTTCACGAAGTTCCTCGTCGGCCGCGACGGCGAGGTGCTCGCCCACTACGAGACCGCCGTCGAGCCGGCCGACCTCGCCGACGACATCGAGAAGGCCCTTGCTGCCTGAGCACCCCTAGGCTGGGGCCGTGCCGGAGCGACCCAAGCACGCAGCCACGACGTCGTCGTACTCCATCACCATGCGCCTGCACACGGCGCCCGACCACGCGGTGGTCGGCCAGGTGGCGACCGCCATCGCGCACGCCGGCGGCATCGTGACCGCGATCGACGTCGCCGAGTCCAGCCACCACCGGCTGGTCCTCGACGTCACCTGCTCGGCCTCGGACGCCGACCACGCCCAAGAGCTGCAGGCCGCGGTCGACGCGGCGGAGGGCGTCGAGGTCTACAAGGTCAGCGACCGGACGTTCCTGCTGCACATCGGCGGCAAGATCGAGGTGGCGTCGAAGGTGCCGCTCAAGAACCGCGACGACCTCTCGATGGCCTACACCCCCGGCGTCGGCCGGGTCAGCCTGGCGATCGCGAACCAGCCCGACGACGTGTGGCGGCTGACGGTGAAGGGCAACTCGGTCGCCGTCGTCACCGACGGCTCGGCGGTGCTCGGGCTCGGCAACATCGGGCCCGGCGCGGCGCTGCCGGTGATGGAGGGCAAGGCCGCGCTGTTCAAGCGGTTCGCCGGCATCGACGCGTGGCCGATCTGCCTGGCCACCCAGGACACCGACGAGATCGTGCGCGCGGTCGAGATGATCGCGCCCGGCTTCGGCGGCATCAACCTCGAGGACATCGCCGCGCCGCGCTGCTTCGAGATCGAGCAGCGGCTGCGCGAGCGGCTCGACATCCCGGTCTTCCACGACGACCAGCACGGCACCGCGATCGTGGTGATGGCCGCGCTGACCAACGCGATGCGGGTGGTGGGCAAGCAGCTCGCCGACGCCCGGGTCGTGGTGGCCGGTGCCGGCGCCGCGGGCACGGCGATCGTCACGCTGCTGCTCGCGGCCGGGGTGACCGACATCGTCGTGTGGGACCGGGAGGGCAGCCTGTCCAGCGACGACGGGTCGCTCTCACCCGCGAAGCTCGAGCTGGCCTCGGTCACCAACCCGCGCAAGGTCCGCGGTGACCTGCACACCGCGCTCACCGGCGCCGACGTGTTCATCGGGGTCAGCGGGCCGGGGGTGCTCGACGCCGAGTGGATCCGCGACATGGCGCCGGACCCGGTCGTGTTCGCGCTGGCCAACCCCGACCCGGAGGTCGACCCGGCCGTCGCCGGCCAGTACGCCGCCGTGGTGGCGAGCGGCCGGTCCGACTACCCGAACCAGATCAACAACGTGCTGGCGTTCCCGGGCGTCTTCCGGGGCCTGCTCGACGCCCGCGCCTCCGAGATCACCGTCGACATGCTGCTCCGCGCGGCGGAGGCGATCGCACTGGTCGTGGCCGACGACCAGCTCAACCCGAGCTTCATCATCCCGAGCGTGTTCGACGCCGAGGTCCCCAAGGCGGTCGCCGCGGCAATCAGGGGGAGTGACTAGGGTCGCCGGGGGCCGGGCCCGTTCTCCCGGACCACCGGTACTCGTCCCACGTCATCTCGGGAGGTCCTCGATGCGCCTGCGCCGCCTGGCCGCGGCCTTCCTGCTCACCTTCACCGTCACCGGCTGCAGCGACGACGAGCCCGCTCCCGAGCCGGCGTCCTCCTCCAACGAGGAGGCGAACCCCGACGCCACGCTGCCGTCCGCCGTCCTCCGCGCGGTGGCGCCCGCGCACCTGCGCGATGCCTGCCCGGGCGGGCACTTCACCCGGACCGACGACGTGCTCGGCACCTTCCCCGACGAGTACGCCGGCAGGGCCAAGCAGCTGCTCAGCTACGACTGCGACGACCTCGCCGACCAGATGGTGTGGGCGGCGATGCCGGACGCCGACCTGGCGGGCGAGGCGGCCGAGCACGCCGACGGTGCGCCGACCTTCGTCGCGGGGAGCACCGTGCTCGTGCTCGCGCCACGGCTCGTCGACGAGGCCGGGCTCGACGTCGCCGGCTTCTTCGAGGCGCTGGCCGGGAGCTGCGGCTGCGGGTCCGAGATCAGGAGTGGTCCATGACGTCGTCCGCGACGCGGAACCGCACCGACTCCAGCGCCTGGTCGAGGGCCGCCTCCGTGTCCGCGCTCAGCTCCGCCGAGAACGGCAGCGACGCGTACATCAGCACCAGGTCGTAGTCGCCGTCCGCGCCGGGCTCGGTCTCCCGCCAGCGCAGCCGGCGGCCGATCTCGTCCTCGACGACCTCGGGCTCGCCGTACTGCTGCACGTACGACGCCCGGGCCCGGGCGACGCGGGTGAGCTGGCTGTAGAGGACCGTCACCGTGCCGTCGTCGGCCTCGACCTCGCACAGCCACATGGTCGGCCGGGTGGATCGCGGGAAGTCCGCGGCCGCGTCCCGGCAGGCCGACGCGTCGGGGCGCAGCGACGGGAACACCCAGCGCAGCCCGGCGCGCCCGGTCGGCACCGGGCAGCCGTCGTCGGGCTTGGGCTCGCCGTCCCAGCAGCGCTCGGGGGCCTGCCGGTTGGCGGTCGCCGAGCGGTCCGGGATCTCGGCGGTGAGCAGGCGCGCGCCGACGACCGCGACGACCAGGACGCCGAGCACCAGCGGCACGACGACCAGTGCGGAGCGGAGGACCTCGGAGCGACGGTCGTGGTCGACCGGGGCCGGGAGGAACGACGCGTGACGCTCAGCGGCGCCGTCCGGAGTCTCGTCCACCTCGGTGTCGCTCATCGGGTGCCCCCATTCATCCCGGTGCGGACCATTGTCATCAAAGTCGTCCGCTGCTGTCCCCGGATCTCAGGAACCGTCGCCGCTCTCCCGCCGTCCCAGGGGCATGCGCTCCCACCTGGCCCGTCTCGTGCCCCTCGCCGTGCTCCCCGGCCTCGTCCTCGCCGGCTGCTCCGGCGATCCGACCGACGACCCCGGACCCGACGGCTCGCGCGGCATCGACGCGCGCTCGTACTACGACGACTACGAGTCCGGCGTGGACGGCGACATGGCGCTGCCGAACTCCGCGGCCGGGGGATCCGCCGCCGAGGACGGCGGCCCCGGCACGCCGTACGTCCCCGGACCGACCGACGACAACACCTTCGTCGACGCCGGCACCAGCGGCTTCGTGGAGACGCGGCAGGACCCGCGCTCGACGTTCGCCCTCGACGTGGACACCGGCTCGTACGGCGTCGCCCGCAGCCTGCTCGCCCAGGGCTACCTCCCGCCGCCGGAGTCGATCCGGGTCGAGGAGTGGGTCAACGCCCTGCCGTACGACGACCCCGCGCCGACGGACGCGGACCTCGGCGTGCGGGCGGAGGCCGCCGACGAGGGCGACGGGACCCAGCTCGTCCGGGTGGCGGTGTCGGCGCGCGACGTCGACCCGGCCGAACGCCCGCGGGTCAACGTGACCCTGGTCGTCGACCGCTCCGGGAGCATGGACATCCGCGACCGGCTCGGACTGGTGCAGTCGTCGCTCGCGGTGCTCGCCGACCGGCTGGACGACGACGACACCGTGTCGGTGGTCACGTTCGAGGACCGCGCGCGGCCGATCCTCGAGCCGACGCCGGTGCGCGACACCGACCGGATCCTGGACGCCATCGAGGAGCTGGAGCCGGGCGGCAGCACGAACCTGGAGGCCGGCCTCCGGCTCGGCTACGAGCAGGCCCGCGCCGGCTTCGACGAGGACGCCGTCAACCTCGTCGTGCTCGCCTCCGACGGGGTGGCCAACGTCGGGGACACCGGGCCCGGGTCGATCACCGAGAAGATCGCCGAGGAGGGTGCCGACGGCATCCACCTGGTGACCGTGGGCTACGGCATGGGCAACTACAACGACCACCTGATGGAGCAGCTGGCCGACCTCGGTGACGGCTTCTACGCGTACGTCGACACGTTCGCGGAGGCCGAGCGGCTCTTCGGGACCGACCTCACGACGACGCTGACGCCGGTCGCCGCCGAGGCCCGGGCGCAGGTGAGCTTCGACCCGGACCTGGTCACGTCGTACCGCCTGGTCGGCTACGACAACCGGGCCATCGCCGACGAGGACTTCGGCGACCTCTCGGTCGACGCCGGCGAGCTGGGCGCCGGCCACCGGGCCACCGCGCTGTACGAGGTGCGGCTCGCCGAGGGCGTCGCTCCGGGGACGCCGATCGGCACGGCCGCGGTGCGCTGGCGCGGCGTCGCGGACGGCGCGGCGCACGAGGCGACCGCCGAGCTGGTCGCGGCGGGTCCCGACGCCGAGCCGTCCCCCTCGCTGGCGCTCGCGTCGACGGTCGCCGACCTCGCCGAGGGGCTCAAGCGCGGCGACCCCGACCTGCCGTCGCTGCGGGCGCGCGCCGCCGCGCTCGGGGCCGACGAGCTGGTCCGGCTGGTCGACGAGGCGGCCGAGGCCCGGCTTGACAAAAACTGACCTCTTGTCAAGCGAGGTTTACAAACGCTACGGTGTTGTAAACCTGACGAAGGGGTGGAAGTGGACACCATCGCCAACAGCACCGTTCCCGAGGGCTCGACGGAGCAGTGGCGCGACAAGAAGCGCTACCTCTGGCTGATCGGGCTCGTGGTCCCGTCCCTGGCGTTCGCCGGCTACGGCCTGTGGCTGTGGACCGGCCTCGGCGTGTGGTTCTGGATCGGCCCGGTCGTGATCCTCGTGATCGTGCCGGCGATCGACCTCGTCGCCGGGCTCGACAAGTCCAACCCGCCCGACGACATGATCGAGGCGCTGGAGAAGGACAAGTACTACCGCTGGATCACCTACCTCTTCCTGCCGATCCAGTACGCCGGGTTCGTCGGCGCGATGTACCTCATCGCCCGCGGCGACCCGCTCGGCATCGGCGGCGACCTGAGCACGGTCGACAAGATCGGGCTGGCGATCTCGATCGGCTGCATCGGCGGGATCGGCATCAACACCGCCCACGAGCTCGGTCACAAGCGGGAGCAGAACGAGCGCTGGCTGTCCAAGATCGCCCTCGCGCAGAGCTTCTACGGGCACTTCTACATCGAGCACAACCGCGGCCACCACGTGCGCGTGGCGACCCCGGAGGACCCGGCCTCGGCGCGGCTGGGCGAGAACTTCTACCAGTTCTGGCCGCGCACGGTCCGCGGGTCGCTGAAGAGCGCGTGGAACCTGGAGAAGAGGCGGCTGGCCCGCCGCAACCTGCACCCCTTCCGGATCAGCAACGACGTGCTCAACGCCTTGCTGATGTCGGTCGTGCTGTGGGGTGCGCTGGTCGCCTGGCTCGGGGTGGGCCTGCTGCCGTTCCTGCTCGTCCAGGCCCTCGTGGGGTTCTCGCTGCTCGAGGTCGTGAACTTCATGGAGCACTACGGGATGCTCCGGCAGAAGGTCGGCTCCGGCGACCGGCAGCGCTACGAGCGGGTCGACCCCTCGCACTCGTGGAACTCCAACAACATCGCCACGAACGTGCTGCTCTACCACCTCCAGCGGCACAGCGACCACCACGCGAACCCCACCCGCCGCTACCAGACCCTGCGCGACTTCGAGGAGTCGCCGGTGCTGCCCACCGGGTACGCCGGGATGATCGTGCTCGCGCTGGTGCCCGCGATCTTCCGCCGGGTGATGGATCCGCGGGTGCTCGCCCACTACGACGGCGACATCACCCGGGCCAACATCAGCCCGCGCAAGCGCGAGAAGTACCTCGCCAAGTACCCCCGCCCCGCGCACGTCCTGGCGGCGGAGAAGGCCGCCGCCGAGGCCCAGGCCGAGGCCGACGCGCTCGCGGCCGCCGCGCTCGAGGAGGTGCTGGCCTGGCGCTGCCCGGGCTGCGGCTACACCTACGAGGTCGAGGTCGGCAACGAGCTCGAGGGCTTCGCCGCCGGTACGGCGTGGAAGGACATCCCGCGCGACTGGTGCTGCCCGGACTGCGGCGTCCGCGAGGCTGCGGACTTCGTGCCGGCCGAGAAGGTCGACGCCTAGGTTGGTCCCATGACCCCCGACCGCGAGACCACCCGCGACCGCATCGTGTCGGCCGCCGTGGTGCTCACCGCGGACATCGGCTGGTCCGAGGTCACGATGGCCAAGCTCGCCGAGGCGGTCGGCGTGAGCCGGCAGACCGTCTACAACGAGATCGGCACCAAGGCGCAGCTGGCCGAGGCGATGATCCTGCGCGAGCTGGACCGGTTCCTCGCGATCGTGACCGTGGCCTTCGACCGGCACCCGACCGACCTGGTCGCGGCCATCCGTGAGGCGTCGCAGCGGGTCCTCGAGCACGCGCAGGACAACCCGCTGCTGCACGCGATCGTGTCGGCCACGCACGGCGCGGACACCGAGCTGCTCCCGCTGCTGACCACGCACTCGGAGTCGCTGCTCGGGGTGGCGAAGGTGGTGATTGCCGACCGGATCGGGCCCTACGAGATCGACCTGGACCGCAAGCAGCTCGAGGCGGCGATCGACGCGGTGGTGCGGCTGGTCCTCAGCCACGTGATGCAGCCGTCCGGCACCCCGGCGGACACCGCCGACGACATCGCCTGGATCGCTCAGCGCGTGCTGCGGTAGCGCGCCTCCAGCCCCGCGATCCGGTGGGGGTCCTGCCGCTGCGCCCTGGCCTGCTCGACGGCGTCCCGGAACGCCCGCAGCACGTACTTCGGCACCTTGAGCCCCTGGTGCCCGGCCCAGAGCAGCTCGCGCTCGACCATCGTGACCCGGGCCGCGAACTCGTCGAGGGACGGGGTGATCCGCAGCGTCTCCATGAGCTCGCCGAACTGGGCGCGCTGCTGCTTGTTGTTCGCGCCGACGGGGGCGAAGGAGATCGTGCGCAGCCGGCGCACCAGCCACCGCTGCCAGCCGGCCAGTCGGGACCAGTGCAGCCGACCGGACATCTGGTAGAAGGCGTAGTGGCCGGGCTCCTGGCGCTTGATCGGCGCGACCACCGTGCGCGCCACCGCCTCCTCGCCCAGCTCCTTCATGCCGTCGTGCAGCAGGTTGTAGGCGAGCACCGCCGACCGCTCGGTGGCCATGCCGGTCAGGTAGTAGAGCATCCGGCACACGTCCTGGAACCCGTGGTGGCGGCCCAGCGCGCCGAGGATCCGCAGCTTGAGGCCGACCCGGTCGGCGTCCGGCTGCGCGGGCGGCCGGCCGAGCTCGACCTGCAGCCGGTCCAGGATCAGGCCGTGCCGGATCTCCTGGGGCTGCCAGACGTCGGCGTAGAAGTACCGGTCGATCTCGGGAGGGTCCGGCAGCAGCGTGGCGAGCTCGAGCACGTTGCGCTCGACCTCGAGCTCCACGCGCGCCATGTAGTCCAGCACGTGCCCGAAGCGGTCGCCGAGCAGGTCCGGCCTGCGCAGCGTGTAGTCCACCGACCCCAGGTCGATGGGCGGGTGCTCCTCCGCGAGCCGGTCGACGTGCTCACGCAGTCGCTCTTCGGTGATGTTCATACCGGGGCCTAGTCTGCCAAGGTGAGTGACGGCCCCGGATCCGTGCGGATGGGCACACGAACCGGGCGGGGCGTGGTCCTGGCCGCCGGCCTGGGTTCCGGGATGGCGTTCCTCGACGGCTCCGTCGTCAACGTCGCGCTCAAGCGCCTGGGGCAGGACCTCGGCGCCAGCCTCGCCGAGCTGCAGTGGATCACCAACGGCTACCTGCTGTCGCTGGCCAGCCTGATCCTGCTCGGCGGCTCGCTCGGCGACCGGTTCGGGCGGCGTCGGATGTTCGTCGTCGGCACGGCGTGGTTCGCGCTGGCCTCGCTGCTGTGCGGTCTCGCCCCCAACCCCGAGGTGCTCATCCTCGCCCGGGTCCTCCAGGGGATCGGCGGGGCGCTGCTGACCCCCGGCAGCCTGGCGATGATCCAGGGCGCCTTCGTCTCCTCCGACCGGCCCACGGCGATCGGCGCCTGGACCGGGCTCACCAGCGTCGCGATCGCGCTCGGCCCGTTCATCGGCGGCAGCCTGGTCGACTACGCGAGCTGGCGGTGGATCTTCCTCATCAACCTGCCCCTCGCTGTCGCGGCGATCTGGTGCGCGGTCCGGTACGTCCCGGAGACCCGCGACCCGAGGGCCTCCACCCACTTCGACCTCACCGGCGCCGTGACCGCCACCGTGGCGCTCGGCGGGGTCACCTACGCTCTCATCGAGTGGCAGGGCCGGCTCGCGCCGTACGCCGCCGGGCTGGCGCTGCTGGCCGCCGTGCTCTTCGTCCTGGCCGAGCGGCGCGAGTCGGAGCCGATGCTGCGCCTGGAGATCTTCGCGGACCGGACGTTCAGCGCGGCCAACCTGATGACGCTCCTGGTGTACGCCGCCCTGGGAGCGGCGCTGTGGTTCGCGACCCTCCAGCTGCAGACCGTCAGCGGCTGGAGCGCGCTGGAGGCGGGGCTGGCGAGCTTCCCGATCACGCTCTGCATGATCTTCCTGTCGGCACGGGGTGGTCGGATCGGCGCCCGGATCGGCCCGCGCATCCCGATGACCGTCGGTCCGGTCGTCATGGGCGCGAGCTGCCTGCTGCTGCTCTCGATCGGCGAGGACGTCAACGTGTTCCTCGACGTGCTGCCCGGCATGACCCTCTTCGGGCTCGGGCTGGCGCTGATGGTGGCCCCGCTGACCGCGACCGTGCTGGCCGCGGCGCCCGACGAGCACGCCGGCATCGCCAGCGGGGTCAACAACGCGGTCGCCCGGGCCGGGTCGCTGCTGGCGGTGGCCGCGCTGCCCGTGGCGGTCGGCCTCGGCGGCGACGACTACGCGCAGCCGGCGGTCTTCGACGACGGCTACCGGCTGGCGATGCTCACCTGCGCGGTGCTGCTGGTGGTCGGCGGCATCGTCTCCTGGCTGACCATCCGCAACCGGGTGCTCGAGGAGGAGGGACCTATCCTCTAGGGGGGACCGAGGGGAGCGGGATGCGGGTCAGGCGTGCCATGGCGGCTGTGGGCTGCGCGGCTGTCGTCGTGCTCGCGTCGGCCTGCGGCAGCTCGCCCGACGAGGAGCCCGAGGCCGACCCGTCGGGCTCCGCGTCCAGCTCGGAGCCGACCGCGCCGTCGTCGTCGGACGGCGGGCCGACCGCCCCGGTCGCCGACCCCGAGCACGCGGTCGACCCGCCCGGTCCGGTGCAGACCCCGCTGGAGCAGGCCGACGTACTCCTGGTGAACCCGAAGGGGACGATCGACTCCGACCTGGCCCGGCAGGTCGACCGGCTGAAGGGCGTCACCGCCGTCACCGAGCTCGGGATCGTGCAGGTCTCGATCGAGAACAAGGTCTACACGGTCGCGGTGGTGGACCCCGCGGAGTACCGCCGGTTCACGCCCGCCGGGAGCGCCACCCTCCAGGAGCAGTGGGAGCGGGTCGCCGGCGGCGAGCTGGCGGTCAGCCAGGCACTGAAGGACCGGCTGCCCGTCGACGACGAGGGCTACCTGCGGCTCGGGTCCGGCGAGGACGACCCGCGTGTGCACGTCGGCGCCTGGGCGCCGCAGGTCCCGACCGTCGACCTCGTTGTCAACGCCGCCTGGGGCGAGGAGCTCGGGCTCACCGGCCCCAACGCGCTGCTCGTGTCCGCCCGCAACAGCACCCCGCAGGTCCTGGCGAAGCCGATCAAGGCGCTGGTCGGGGGCGCGATCCCCGTGCAGAACCTCGACATCGCGAGCCGGCGCGGTCTCGACCCGGGCGTCTTCCAGAGCGCGGTCGTCGTCGGCACGCTGTCCGACGCGATCGGTGTGTACCGCTACCGCGTGGTCGGCGGCGGCCGGATCGCGCCCGACGCGGGCTGGGTGAAGTTGCACATCACCACCGAGACGGTGCCGATCCTCGGCTCGGTCACCTGCAACCGGGCGATCTTCCCGCAGCTCAAGGCGGCGCTGGCCGAGGTCGTCACCCGCGGTCTGGCCAAGGAGATCCACCCGGGCGAGTACGCCGGCTGCTACTACCCGCGCTTCATCGCCGGCACCACCCAGCTGTCCAACCACGCGTTCGGCCTCGCGCTCGACCTCAACCTGCCCGGCAACCAGCGCGGGACGGTCGGCCAGATGAACCGCGAGGTCGTGGCGATCTTCAAGCAGTGGGGCTTCGGCTGGGGCGGCGACTGGCGCTACACGGACCCGATGCACTTCGAGCTGCGGGAGATCCGGCACCCTGGGTGACATGCGCGCCCTCCAGGTGGTCGACACGACCGGCCCCGCCGACGTCCAGGTCCGCGACATCGACGAGCCGGAGCCCGGTCCGGACGACGTGCTCGTCGAGGTGCACCGGGTCGGCGTCTCCTTCCCCGACCTGCTGCTCTCCCGCGGCGAGTACCAGATGAAGCCGGAGCCCCCGTTCTCCCTCGGCGTCGACGTGGCCGGCACGGTCGTCAGCGGCCCGGGGTTCGAGCCGGGCCAGCGGGTCGCGGGCGTGCTGCCGTACGGCGGTGCGCAGGAGCGGGTCGCGGTCCCCGCGGTGTCGACCTTCGCGCTGCCGGACGGCACGACGTACGACGAGGGCGCGGCGCTGCCGATGAACTACCTGACCGCGCAGTTCGCGCTCGCCGAGCGGGCGCAGCTGAGGCCGGGAGAGACGGTGCTCGTGCACGGCGCCGCCGGCGGCGTCGGCACCGCGACGATCCAGGTCGCCCGCGGCATGGGTGCCCGGACGATCGCGGTGGTGAGCACCGAGGAGAAGGCCGAGGTGGCCCGCGCGGCCGGGGCGGACGAGGCGGTGCTGCTCGACGGCTTCAAGGACGCGGTCAAGGAGCTCACCGGGGGCAACGGCGTCGACGTGGTCCTCGACGTGGTGGGCGGCGACAGCTTCACCGACTCGCTCCGGGTGCTCGCCACCCAGGGCCGGCTGCTGGTCGTCGGGTTCGCCGCCGGTCAGGGCATCCCCGAGGTCCGGGTCAACCGGCTGCTGCTCAACAACATCGACGTCCGGGGCGTCGGTTGGGGCGCGTACGCGATGCTGCGGCCGGGCTACATGCAGGAGCAGTGGGCGGCGCTGCTGCCGATGATCGAGAGCGGCGTCGTGAAGCCGCCCATCGGCCGGCTCTACGAGCTCGAGGACTTCGCCCGGGCGCTCGTCGACATGGACGAGCGGCGGACCACCGGCAAGTCGGTGGTCCGGGTTCGGGACTGAGTTTTCGCCCCGCCGATTAGGGTTTCCGCGTGAGCATCCTGGATGACGCCCGCGAGGGCATGGACCCGGACATCCGGCCGCAGGACGACCTGTTCGGCCACGTCAACGGCCGCTGGCTGGAGACCGTCGAGATCCCGGCGGACCGGTCGAGCTGGGGGCCGTTCGTGCAGCTGGCCGACATCGCCGAGGAGCAGGTCCACCGGATCATCGAGGAGCTCGCGGCCGACGCCGAGGGCGCGGCCGACCCCGAGGAGGCCCGCAAGATCGGCGACCTCTACGCGTCGTTCATGGACACCGAGCGGATCGACCGGCTCGGGACCCGCCCGCTGCGGCCGCTGCTCACCGCGGTCGCCGGGCTGCGCGACATCCGGGACCTCGCGGCGTTCCTCGGGGAGTTCGAGCGGATCGGCGGGCACGGCCTGTTCGGCTCCTACGTCAACACCGACGACCGCAACTCCGACCGGTACCTCTTCCACATCGTCCAGGGCGGGCTCGGGCTGCCCGACGAGTCCTACTACCGCGACGACAAGTTCGCCGAGGTGCGCGACAAGTACGTCGCCTACCTGACCCGGCTGCTCGAGCTCGGCGGGCACGACGACCCGGCCGGCGCGGCGGACACGATCCTCGCGCTCGACACCCGGCTGGCGAAGGGTCACTGGGAGCGGGCCGAGACCCGCGACGTCCAGAAGACCTACAACCTGATGACCTCCGAGGACCTCGTGAAGCTCTGCCCGGCGTTCGACTGGGCGGCGTACGTGACCAACCTCGGCGGGAGCGACGAGACGATCGCCGAGGTCTGCGTCCGGCAGCCGTCGTACCTCCAGCACCTGTCGACGGTGCTCGAGAACACGCCGATCGAGGACTGGAAGGCCTGGCTGCTCAGCCACGTGCTGCGCGCCGCCGCGCCGTACCTCCCCGACGAGTTCGTCGAGACCAACTTCGACTTCTACGGCCGCACCCTCAACGGCACCCCCGAGCTGCGGGCGCGGTGGAAGCGCGGCGTCTCGCTGGTCGAGGGCGCGCTCGGCGAGGCGGTCGGCAAGGAGTACGTCGCCCGGCACTTCCCGCCGTCGTCGAAGGCGCAGATGGACGAGCTGGTCGCCAACCTGCTCGCGGCCTACCGGGAGTCGATCTCCGAGCTCGACTGGATGACCGACGAGACCAAGCAGCGGGCCTACGAGAAGCTGGACACGTTCCGGCCCAAGATCGGGTATCCCGACAAGTTCCGCGACTACTCCTCGCTGCGGATCGACAAGACCGACCTGATGGGCAACGTGGCCGCGGCGGCCCGGTTCGAGACCGACCGCCAGCTGCGCAAGATCGGGTCGCCGGTCGACCGCGACGAGTGGTTCATGCTGCCGCAGACGGTCAACGCCTACTACAACCCCGGCACCAACGAGATCTGCTTCCCGGCCGGCATCCTGCAGAAGCCGTTCTTCTCCCCGGACGCCGACCCCGCCGAGAACTACGGCGGCATCGGCGCGGTGATCGGCCACGAGATCGGCCACGGCTTCGACGACCAGGGCGCCCAGTACGACGGCGCCGGCAACCTCAACGACTGGTGGACCGCCGACGACAAGGCCGCCTTCGAGGTGAAGTCCAAGGCGCTGATCGAGCAGTACAACGGGCTCTCACCGCGCAACCTGCCGGGCGAGACCGTCAACGGCGCACTGACCGTCGGCGAGAACATCGGCGACCTCGGCGGCCTGACCATCGCCCACCGGGCCTACGTGATCAGCCAGGGCGGTCAGGCGACCATCGAGGGCCGGCGCCGGCTGTTCCTCAACTGGGGCTACATCTGGCGCACCAAGCGGCGCACCGAGCAGGAGCGGCAGTACCTCACGATCGACCCGCACAGCCCGCCGGAGTTCCGCGCCAACATCGTGCGCAACCTCGACGAGTTCCACGAGGTGTTCGGGACCGCCGAGGGCGACGGGCTGTGGCTCGCGCCCCAGCAGCGGGTGCGGATCTGGTGACCGACATCGAGGGCGGTGTGCTCGTCGGGCACGACGGCTCGGCCGCCTCGGGCGCGGCGGTGAAGTGGGCCGCGCAGCTGGCCGACCGGCTCGGCGCTCCCCTGCACGTGCTGCGCGCCTGGTCGATCACCACCGCCCCCAAGCCGCCGACGATGAAGGGCGGCTACATCCCTCCGCTGGAGGACTTCGAGCAGGCCGTGGTGGAGAAGCTGCGTGCCGACCTCGACGAGCTGGACCTGCCCGAGGGGGTCGAGGTCCACTGCCACGCCCGGCACCAGAAGTCGACGACGGCGCTGCTGGAGGCGGCGGAGAACGTGGAGCTGCTCGTCGTCGGGACCCGCGGCGCGGGCGGCTTCCGCGGCCTGGGCTTCGGCTCCACCGCCGACCAGGTGGTGCGGCACGCGAGGCGCCCGGTCGTCGTGGTGCCGACGGGCTCCTGAGGCGGTCGCCCGGTCAGGGCGGGGACGGCGGCGCCACGTCCCGGCCCTGAGGCCACCGGCTCGGCACGTCGTCGGTCATCGCGCTCTTTGTGTTGCCGTGTAAGAATGATTACATGATTACACAGGAAGACCTGGAGCGGGTCCGCGGCTGGTTCGCGGGCCGCCTGCCCCAGGAGTGGGCGGCCGAGCCGCCCGAGGTGACCGTGGACCGGGAGGAGATCACCGTCCGGTTGCGGATCGAGGACGTCGACGCCGAGGGGTCGGACGTCGAGAAGGCCGAGGCGCGGGCCGGCCGGGCCGGCGCGTTCCGCGCCGACACGCGCGAGCGGAGGATGGAGATCGCCCGGGAGGCCCAGCACCGGTTCCGGCGGAAGGTGTCGTGGGGACTGAAGGTCGGCGACCACGAGGAGCTGTGGACCCACGTCGCGGCCCCGGTGATGACCCGGCTGCGCCAGCCCGAGCGGATGGTGCTCGACACGCTCGTCGACGCCGGCGTGGCCCGCTCCCGCTCGGACGCGCTGGCCTGGTGCGTGCGACTGGTCGGGCAGCACGAGGAGGACTGGCTGGCCGAGCTGCGAGAGGCGATGAACGCGGTGAACGACGTCCGCAAGCGGGGGCCGGCCGCCTGACCCGCGCCGGCAGCCGGCGGCCGTTCCCTACGGGAGGCCGGTCAGCGAGGGTCCGGCACCGGCCTCCGGTAGGGAACGGAGGGCGTCGAGCCCGTCCTGCTGGTCGAGCAGCCGGTCGAGCACGTCGGGCTCCGGGCGCGGCTCCCAGCGGCGCGTCGTGGCTGGCTCGAACCGCGCCCTCCCCCGAGCCTCGCGCAGCCGATCCACCACCAGCTCGCGGTCCCAGAGGTCGGCGCCGGTGACCCGCGCCACCTCGACGCCGTGCCGGCGGAAGGCATCCTCCTTGGCGACGTCGCGGGTGTGCTGACCCGCCGACCGGTGGTCCGCGCCGTCGAACTCGACGGCCAGTCCGGCCTCGTCGTCCAGCAGGTCCGCGATGCCGAGCAGTGCGCCGCCGTCGCCGTACACCGGGCAGTTGACCAGCGGGGGCGGGAGGCCGGCGTCCAGCACCCAGCACAGCCGGAGCCGCGTCTCGTTCGGGGACCGGCTGTGCTCGCTGGCCAGCGGGACGGCGGCCCGCACCTTCGCGATGCCGTGCGCGCCGGCCCGGAGGTCCGCGTAGGACGCCAGGCGTCGGAGGGACATCCTGCGCGCCGCGGCCATCATGTCGAGGGCGACGACCGCCTCGCGCACGTCGGCGGCGAGCCGCATCGCGTCGAAGGTCGCGCGGAGCGCGGTCAGGGCAGGGATCCCGCACACCTCGACGACCTCGCCCTCGTCGATCCGGTCGTACGTCGCGACGGCGTCCCCGTCGGCGCGCAGCCTCCCGTCCGGGCCGACGGCCAGCGGGACCGGCAGTCGGGTGAGCCCGTCGCGGGCCAGTCCGTCGAAGAACGCGGCGCGCGCGAGCCGGCACGCCGCCCAGCCCGTGACCGCTCCCCCGGCCGGAAGGCGCATGGACTGCTCGAGGATGCGCTGCTCCGGCCGGTCGCGCGGCGTCCCCGCCGGGACGTAGAAGCCGGTCGAGGTGCGCACCCACGTCGGCCCCGCGGCCTGGTGCCGCGTGGGACCGTCCCGCCCGCTCGGATCGACGCGCACCGGGCGCACCAGGCCCCGGGGCGGTGGGCAGACGGGGTCCCATCGATGGCGAGCCATGCCGGACGCATGCCCATCGGCGCCACACCCGGCCGCGGTCGTCCACAGCCCGGCGCGGGCGCCGGGCGAGGCGTCGGCGGGCGCTGGTAGACAGGCGGGATGAGCACCGACGTGCGGGCCCGTGCCGAGACGCACCTGCGCGCGCTCGTCGGTCGCGACGACGCGGTGCTGTACGACGACCAGTGGGCCGCGATCGAGGCGCTCGCGGTCGAGAAGCGCCGGGCGCTCGTCGTGCAGCGCACCGGGTGGGGCAAGTCGGCGGTCTACTTCGTGGCCACCCTGCTGCTGCGCGAGGCGGGGGCGGGGCCGACCGTGATCGTCTCGCCGCTGCTCGCGCTGATGCGCAACCAGATCGCGGCGGCGGAGCGGGCCGGGATCCGGGCGGTGACGATCAACTCCACCAACCTCGAGGAGTGGGACGAGACCCACCGGGCGATCGCGGCCGGCGAGGTCGACGTGCTGCTGGTGAGCCCGGAACGCCTCAACAACCCGGGCTTCCGCGACGAGGTGCTGCCCCGGCTGGCCGCGACCACCGGGCTGCTCGTGGTCGACGAGGCGCACTGCATCTCCGACTGGGGCCACGACTTCCGGCCCGACTACCGGCGGATCCGCACCCTCCTCGGCGACCTGCCCGACGGCATCCCGGTGCTCGCGACCACGGCGACCGCCAACGCGCGGGTCACCACCGACGTCGCCGAGCAGCTCGGCACCGAGACCCTCGTCCTGCGCGGCTCGCTCGATCGGGAGTCGCTGCAGCTGGGCGTGGTGCACCTCAGGACTCCCGAGCAGCGGCTGGCCTGGCTCGCCGACCACCTGGCCGAGCAGCCGGGGTCGGGCATCGTCTACTGCCTGACCGTGGCCGCGACCCAGGAGGTCGCCGACTACCTGCGCGCGCGTGGCCACGACGTCGCGGCGTACTCCGGACAGACCGAACCCACCGAGCGGCTCGAGCTCGAGGAGCTGCTCGCCGCGGGCAAGATCAAGGCGCTGGTCGCGACCAGCGCCCTGGGCATGGGCTTCGACGCCCGGCTCGGCTTCGTCGTCAACCTCGGCGCCCCGTCGTCGCCGGTGGCCTACTACCAGCAGGTCGGCCGCGCCGGCCGCGGGCTCGCGCCGGACGAGCGGGCCAGCGTGGTGCTGCTCCCGGCCGTCGAGGACCGCGACATCTGGGCCTACTTCGCGTCGGTCGGGCTCCCCCGCGAGGAGCTGGTACGCCGGACGCTCGAGGTGCTCCGCGAGGAGGATCGGCCGCTCAGCACCGCGGCGCTGGAGACCCGGGTCGAGCTCAACCGGACCCGGCTGGAGACCCTGCTCAAGGTGCTCGACGTCGACGGCGCGGTCCGCCGGGTCCGGGGCGGCTGGGAGGCGACCGGCCGCGAGTGGGAGTACGACGCGGAGCGGTACCGCCGGGTGGCCGAGGCCCGGGAGCGGGAGCAGCAGGCGATGCTCGACTACCTGTCGACGGACCGGTGCCGGATGCGGTTCCTGAGGGAGCAGCTCGACGACCCGGGGGCCGAGGACTGCGGCCGCTGCGACAACTGCGGCGGGGTGGCACTGTCGACCGAGGTGTCGACGACCGCCGTCGAGGAGGCGCGCAGCCGGCTGTCCCGTCCCGGCGTGGTCGTCGAGCCCCGCAAGATGTGGCCGACCGGCCTGTCCGCGATGGGCATCGAGGTCACGGGCCGGATCACCGGCGCCGAGGAGGGCCGGGCGATCGCCCGGCTCACCGACCTCGGCCACGGCAACGCGCTGCGCGACCTGTTCCGCGAGGACACCCCCGACGGTCCGGTCCCGGCCCCGCTCGCGCGAGCGATGGTGGAGGTCCTCGGCGACTGGCGGCCCGAGGTCGACGCGATCGTCGCGGTCGAGTCGCTGCGCCGGCCCACGCTGGTCGGCGACCTGGCCGACGGACTGTCCCGGCACCTCGGCGCGCCCGTCGTCGGTCGGTTCACGATCGTCGACCCCGAGGTCGAGCCGGGTCGCGGGGCGGTCAACTCCGCGCACCGGATCGCCGCGGTCCGTCGCCGCTTCGCGCTGGACCCCGAGGTGGGTGTCGAGGGGCGGCGGGTGCTGCTCGTCGACGACCTGGTCGTGACCGGGTGGACGCTCACGGTGGCCGCCGCCGCCCTGCGGGACGCGGGTGCGACCAGCGTGCACCCCGTGGTCCTCGCGACCACGGGGTGACTAGCCGGTCTAGACCGGCTCCCTAGTTTTGGGGAATTTCTGCGGCATCCGACCTCATCGTTCTGTACTGGTGCCCACTTGCTCCCTCACGCGACAGGATCGTCATGAGCTCGGACCTCTCGCGCCGTCCGGCACGGCGCTCACTCACCGCAGCCGGCACCAGCCTCCTGCTGGCCCTCGGGTTCACCGCCGGCCTCCAGTCCTCGGTCGCCGCGACGCCCGCGGCGGCCGCCGCTCCCGGCCCGTACAGCGCGACCGCGCACGGCGACATCCTCGACCTCGACGTCGACCTGCTCGGCGGCGACCTGGCCGGGGTGAAGGTCGCCCACTCCGAGGTGGTGTCGGACACGGCTGCCACCCCGCCGGTGAGGAGCACCAGCAGCAACCTCGAGATCGGCCTCGGCGGCGACCCGCAGCCGATCGACAGCCAGGTGGCCACCGCGCCCCCGTCGTCGGACCCGCCGGAGAAGACGCTGCTGCCGCTGAACCTGTCGCCGGTCGCCGACGTGGAGGCGATCCGCGGTGACACCTCGGCCCAGTTCATCAGCGCCGACGAGTGCCCGCCCGCCGTCTCGGGCCTGCGGCTGCTCGGCACCTCGCGCACCCGACTGGCCGGCGCGACCGTGCTCGGCGTCGCCGGGCTGGGTGCGCTGGTCGACGCCGAGGCCTCCGAGACGGCTGTCGGCACGGCGCTCGTCGACCAGGCCAACGGCAAGGCCTCGGTGGTCTCCAACGCCGAGGTCACCGTGGGCGACGTCGAGCTGCTCGGCGGCGCGGCCGTCGTGCACGTGTCGAAGCCGGTCCGGCTCACTGCCGCGTCCAACGGCACCACCGGCGCCTCGACGGTCACCAACCACCTGGTCACGGTGACCCTCGGCGACGGCACCGTCATCGACATCCCGGTCGACGGCGGCCCGGTCGCCGTCCCGATCAACCTGCTCGGCCTCGAGGTCAACCTGTCCGTGCGCGCCTTCGCGCCGACCGAGACGGTGAACGGCGCCGAGGTCACCGCGACGCTCGACGCGGTCGTCGGCATCGACCTCACGGTGAAGGCCGCGGGCGCCGAGGTCGCCGACGTGCACCTGGGCGTCGGCCAGCTCTCCGCGTCGGCGAAGGCGCCCGCCGGTGGCGTCGACTGCGACGGTGACGACGGCCCCGTCGACACCGACGGTGACGGGCTGACCGACGACGAGGAGAACAACGACACCCACACCGACCCGAACGACCCGGACACCGACGACGACGGGCTGACGGACGGTGAGGAGGTGCACGACACGCACACCGACCCGCTCGACCCGGACACCGACGGCGACTGCGCCAAGGACGGGGCCGAGGTGGACGCCGGCACCGACCCGCTCGACAGCTCGAGCACGCCGGCGGGTGCGACCTGCGACTCCGACGGTGACGGGCTGACCGACGACGAGGAGAACAACGAGACCCACACCGACCCGAACGACCCGGACACCGACAACGACTGCCTGACCGACGGTGAGGAGGTCCACGGGACCCGGAACACCAAGTACGGCCACAAGCCCACCGACCCGCTCGACCCGGACACCGACAACGACGGGCTCACCGACTGCCAGGAGATCTACGGCGTCAAGGTCAAGCAGAAGGTCACCTACCTGAGTGGCAACACCCGGGCGATCGGCAAGGTGCGCACCAACCCGAACGACCGCGACACCGACAACGACAAGCTGATCGACGGCCGCGAGGTCAAGGGCATCAAGATCGGGCAGCGGGTCGTGACCAAGCGCAACGGCAAGGGCTACCGGCTCGGCAAGCGCAGCACCAACCCGCTGCGCGCCGACACCGACCGCGACGGGCTCAGCGACCGCGCCGAGGTGACCGGGTCGCGGAACAAGGCCCACGCCAAGCACAAGTCCGACCCGGCGCACTGGGACACCGACCGCGGCAAGATCGGCGACGGCAACGAGGTCGCCGCGAAGTCCGACCCGTCGGACATCCGGTCGACACCGGCGCACCCGCGCGGAGGTGGGAAGCGCGCCGCCCTCGGGTGAGCCGGCCTCGACGGGAGACTAGAACGCGTTCTAGTCTCCCGTCATGAAGCCGCTGCGCGTCGTCCAGTGGACGACCGGCAACATCGGTCGCCGGTCCCTGCACGCGATCCTCGGGCGCGAGGACCTGGAGCTGGTCGGCGTCTACGCCCACGGCAAGGACAAGGTGGGCGTGGACGCGGCCGAGCTGTGCGGCTGGCCGGAGCCGACCGGGGTGCTGGCCACGGACGACGTCGAGTCGCTCGTGGCGCTGCGCCCGGACGCCTGCTGCTACAACCCGCTGTGGCCCGACGTCGACGAGCTGGTCACCCTGCTCGAGAACGGCGTCAACGTCTGCACCAGCGCCGCCTGGATCACCGGCGGCAAGCAGACGCCGGAGGACCGCGCCCGGATCGAGCAGGCGTGCGAGCGCGGCCGGTCGACGATCTTCGGCTCGGGCGCGCACCCCGGCATGACCAACCTCGTGGCGATGGCGCTGAGCGGGTCGTGCGAGCGGGTGGACGAGATCCGGGTCACCGAGTCGGTGGACTGCTCGACGTACGCGTCGGCGGAGACCCAGCGGGCGATGGGCTTCTCGCAGGACCCGGGCACCCCCGGGCTGGCGGAGTCGGTACGGCGCGAGAGCGAGGTCTTCGCCGAGTCGGCGGCGATGATGGCCGACGCCATCGGGGCGCCGCTGGACCGGATGACCTTCGACGTCGAGTTCACCGCAGCCACCGGCGACTCCGACCTGGGCTTCATGACGATCCCCGCGGGGACGGTCGCCGGCGTGATGGGCTACCACCGCGGCTGGGTGGGCGACCGCAACGTGGTGAGCGTGGGGTTCAACTGGACGATGGGCGACCACGTCGTCCCGCCCAAGCCGCTCGCCCACGGTCACGTGATCCAGGTGTTCGGACTGCCCAACATGCGCACCGTGCTGCACTGCCTGCCCCCGGACGACTGGACGGAGGAGGGCTTCATGGGTCTCGGCATGATCTACACCGCGATGCCGGTGACCAACGCCGTCCCCGCGGTGGTCGCCGCACCCCCGGGCATCCTGACGCTCAAGGACCTGCCGCCGGTGACCGGGCGGTGGCAGCGCCGGGAACTCGGTGTCGGCACCGCGCGTTAGCGTTCGGAGTCCCCTCCACCCCGGCCCCGAGGTCCGCCCCCTTGAGCTTCGTGCCCGTCACCGGCCCGGCCACCTTCCAGCCCGCCGACCCGCCGCGCGAGAGCGTGGTCGAGTTCAGCGACGACCGGCGCACGGTGGCGCTGCCGCTGCGCGCCGCCCTCCCCGTGCTCAGCAAGGCGCAGACCCGCGACGACCTGCACCCGTCGGTCGGGCTGCTCTCCGGCGCGGTGCTGCTCGGGCTGCGGATGGTGGCCGCCGGCAAGCTGCGCCCGCACGAGTCGGCCCCGGCGTGGCGGGTCGCGCCGCTCGACGCCGACGACGCCGACCGGGTGGCCCGGCTCGCCGCGTCCCGCGGGGCCGACGACCCCGTGGCCGCCGAGACCCTGGTCCGCCAGGTCCTCGACGCGGTCGCCGACGCGATGCCGCGGGCCGCGCCGGTGACTCGTCACCCGGCGAGGGACGGCTCGGGGCCGGACGACTTCGCGGCCCGGCTCGAGCGCCGGCTGGCCCGCAGCCGCCGCCGCGAGGAGGAGCCCCCGCAGCTGGTGCGGATCTCGCTGCGGGTGGAGGCCGACGAGGAGGAGCTGGTCGCGGGCGCGGTACGCCTGGTGCTCCAGGTGCACGACGAGCGCGACCCGCTGCACGTGTGCGACGCGGCCGAGCTGTTCACCGGCACCGACCACGGCTTCGGGTCGCGGGCGCGCACCCACGCGACCATCGCGCTGCGCACGGCGGCCAACGCCTGGCCGGTGCTCGACCGGCTGCTCGCGCTGCGGGTGCCCGACCAGATCACCCTCGACAGCGACGAGCTGGTCAGCCTGCTCGAGCACGGGGTGGCCGCGCTCGACGAGCGCGGCGTCGAGGTGCTGTGGCCCAAGAGCCTGGGCCGCGACCTCACCTCGTCGGCGGTGCTCGACCGGCACGGGCCGTCCGCCCCGCGCGAGGACCGGCTGCACGACGGCCTGTTCGGCACCGACGCGCTCTTCGGCTTCCGGTGGCAGCTCGCCCTGCACGGCGAGCCGCTGACCGACGAGGAGATGGACCGGCTGGCGCACGCGGCCGCCCCGATCATCAAGCTGCGCGGCAGCTGGGCGGTGGTCGACCCGGCGCTCGCCCGCAAGGCCCGCAAGCGGCTGATCCGCACCGCGCGCCCCGCCGAGGCGCTCGCGTCCGCGCTGACCGGCACCGTGCAGGTGTCCGACGTCGACGAGCAGGTGCACGTGGGCGCGTCGCTGCTGCGGCTGCGCGAGCAGGTGCTCGCCGCGCCGACCCGGGAGCCGATCCCGACTCCTCCGGGGCTGACCGCGACGCTGCGCGACTACCAGCGCCACGGCCTGACCTGGCTCGCCGACCTCACCTCGCTCGGGCTGGGCGCGTGCCTGGCCGACGACATGGGGCTCGGCAAGACCGTCACCCTGATCGCGCTGCACCTCCACCGGGCCGCCACCCAGCGGAGCCCGGGCCCGACGCTCGTGGTGTGCCCGGCCAGCCTGCTCGGCAACTGGGAGGCCGAGATCGAGCGGTTCGCCCCGGGGGTCCCGGTCCGCCGGCACCACGGCAAGGCGCGCGACCTCGAGGACGTGGCGGGGTTCGTGCTGACGACGTACGGCACCATGCGGGTCTCCGCCGAGGCGCTCGCCGGGGTCGAGTGGGACCTGGTGGTCGCCGACGAGGCCCAGCACGTCAAGAACGCCCGGTCCTCCACCGCCCGGGCGCTGCGCACGATCCCGAGCCGGGCCCGGGTGGCGCTCACCGGCACCCCGGTCGAGAACAACCTCACCGAGCTGTGGTCGATCCTCGACTGGGCGACCCCGGGGCTGCTCGGCAGCCGCAACGCCTTCCGCAAGGTGTGGGCCGCTCCGATCGAGTCCGGCCACGAGCCGACCAAGGCGCGCCAGTTCGCCGACCTGATCGGGCCGTTCCTGCTCCGCCGCCGCAAGTCCGACCCCGGCATCGCGCCGGAGCTGCCCGCCAAGACCGAGACCGACCACCCGCTCGGGCTGACCACCGAGCAGGTGACCCTCTACGAGGCGTTCGTGCGCGACACGATGGAGCGGATCGAGCGCGCCGACGAGGAGACCCGCCGCGGCCTCGTGCTGGCCCTGCTCACCGGGCTGAAGCAGATCTGCAACCACCCGGCGCACTTCCTCAAGCAGTCCGGGGCGGTCCGGCTGGCCGGCCGCTCGGAGAAGCTCGACCTGCTCGACGAGCTGGTCGGCACCGTCGTCGCCGAGGACGGCGCGGTGCTCGTGTTCACGCAGTACGTCGCGATGGCCCGGCTCGTCGCCGCCCACCTCGGCAAGCAGGGGGTGCCTTACCAGCTGCTCCACGGGGGCACCCCGGTGCGTGAGCGCGAGCAGATGGTCGAGCGGTTCCAGGCCGGCGAGGTGCCGGTGTTCCTGCTGTCGCTGAAGGCGGGCGGCACCGGGCTCAACCTGACCCGGGCCGACCACGTGGTGCACGTCGACCGGTGGTGGAACCCGGCGGTCGAGGAGCAGGCGACCGACCGCGCCTACCGGATCGGGCAGACCAAGCCCGTCCAGGTGCACCGGATGGTCACCAAGGGGACGATCGAGGAGCGGGTCGCGGTGCTGCTGAGCCGCAAGCGGGCGCTCGCCGAGTCGGTGCTCGGCCGCGGCGAGGCCGCGCTGACCGAGCTCAGCAACGAGGAGCTGCGCGACCTGGTCACGCTGCGCCGGGAGCGGCTGCGGTCGTGACGCCGGCACCGGTGGTCCACCCGCGGATCGCGCCGCGCCGCGGGGCCCGCCTCGCATCGACGTGGTGGGGCAAGGCGTGGATGCGCGCGGTCGAGGAGTCGGCGTACGGCGAGAAGGAGCAGCGCGCCGGCCGGGCCCTGGCCCGCGGCGGCGCCGTCGGCGGGATCATCGTCGACGTCGGCTCGGTGGTCGCGTCGGTCGAGGACTCCGACGGCGTGTGGACCGCCCGGGTCGGCCTGCCGGTGCTCGACGACGCCAGCCGGGCCACGCTGCTCGAGGTGGTCGCCGCGGAGGCCGGTCGCGCCCCCGCGCTGCTCGCCGGGGAGCTGCCGCACCCCCTGGTCGAGCACGCCGAGCAGATGGGCGTCGAGCTGCTGCCGTACGGCGGCGAGCTCGACGCGACCTGCACCTGCGAGGCGTGGGTCGACCCGTGCGTGCACGCGCTCGCGCTGATGTCCCAGGTGACCTGGCTGCTCGACCGCGACCCGCTGGTGCTCGTCCACCTCCGCGGGCTGCCGCGCGACGAGCTGCTCGCCCGGCTGCACGAGCGCAGCGGCGCGGAGCCCGAGGCGGCGGAGGACGCCGACGTCGACGTCGCGGTCGACGCTGCGGCCCGGGCGGCGCGGGTGCTCGAGCTGCTCTCCGACCCGGACGCCCGGATCGACCACCTGTTCTGAGCGGAGCGGCGGCCCAGGCTCAGGCGAGCGCGAGGAGGCGTCGGGTCATCGGGATGCTCGGGTAGCGGCTCGACCGGAGCTTGTCGAGCAGCACCCGGGCGTACTCCTCCCGTTCCTGCTGGTCCGCGAGCTGCTCGACCATGTCGAGCATCGTGGCCGACGGGAACCTGGACCTCTCGATGTCCTCCATCAGCAGCGCGACGATCTCCGCGCGGATGTCCATGTCGTGCTCACCTGCCATGGTCCCTCCCTGCACCGTTGGCGGCTGGCCCTCCAGCGGCAGCCCTGTACCCGGGCGGACGCGTCGGCACGCACCCGGGTGGTCACGGTCCGGGATCGCCGTCCGGTGGGCTGACCGCCCCCTCGAGCAAGGACCGGAGCTCCGCACGGGAGACGTCGGTCGTGTCCGTCGCCTCGACCCGGTCCATCATCTCCAGGGCCTCGGTCCACAGCCGCTCGGCGCGGACCCGGTCACCGAGGGCCGCCTCGGCGCGACCGAGCGACTTCAGGGTCACCGCCTGGCTGACGCTCTCACCCATCTCGCGGTGCAGCTCCAGCGAGCGGAGCAGGGCCTCCTTCGCCTCGGCCGGGTCTCCGGCGGACAGGTGCACCGACCCGAGTGTGTCGAGAGCCATCGCCCGGTTGAGGTGGTTGCCGAGGCGTCGATGGACGGTGGCGGCGTGCTCGGCGGCGGCGACCGCCTCGGTGTACCGGCCGACCCTGGCCAGGGCCGCCGCGAGGTTGTTGGACGTGGCCGCCTCGCGTGCGTCGAGCCCGAGCTCGCGCGCACCCGCGAGGGCGTCCTCGAGCAACGAGACGGACCCGTCTCCGTCACCGAGGTTCATCAGCACGATGCCGAGCGCCATCGTCACGTGCAGCTCCCCGACCCGGTGACCGGTACGGCCGTACAGGTCGCGAGCGCGCCGAAACCAGTCCTGCGCCTCCTCGTACTGCTGGGAGCGGCCGTAGGTCATCCCCAGGTGTGCCGCGCACACGGCCTGGGCCAGCTCGTCGCCGTCGGCGCGGGCGCTGGCCTCGGCGAGCGCGTGCAGCTCGAGCTCCTCGCGCAGGCCGCCGCCGGTGCCCAGGAGGTAGGCGAGCAGCGGCACGGTGGTGTGCACGAACGCGTGGTCACCTGCCTCGGCGGCGCGTCGGATCGTCGAGGTCAGGCCGCGCCGGTGGCCGAGGAACCAGGTGAACGCCTGGCGGGAGTCGGTGAACCGGCTCGGTCGCACCCCGGCCTCCGGCGCGTCGAGCCGGATGACCGGGTGCCGGGTGCCGACCATGGCTCCCGCGTTGGCGGAGGTGTGCATGTACCACGAGCGCAGTCGACGCACGGCCGCGGTGCGCTCGGGCTCGGGGTCCTCCTCGAGGCAGCGGACCTCGGCGTAGTCGCGGACCAGGTCGTGCAGCTCCCACCAGCCGTCCGGCCGGGCGCTGACGAGGTGACAGTCGGCCAGCCGGTCGAGGGCACGCTCGGCGAGCGCCGGGTCGATCCGGGCCAGGGCGGCCACGGTCTCGGCGTTCACCCGGCTCTCCGGCGCGAGAGCGGACAGCCGCAGCACCCGTGCCGCCTCGTGGTCGAGGGTCCGGTAGGACCAGTCGAGCACCGCCCGGAGACTGGTGGACGGGTCGCCCTCCCACGCGGTGAGGGTGCGCAGCCGGTGCCGCCGGTCCCGGAGCCGCTCGACCTGCTCGCTGAGCGAGCGGGCGCTCCCGCGCCCGATCTGCTCCGCGGCCACGGCCAGCGCGAGCGGCAGGTGGTCGCACAGCTCCGCCAGGGCGGCCAGCTCGGGATCGTCCGGCGCCGAACGGCCCAGACGGTGCGCGAGCAGGCCGGTGGCGTCCTCGGCCGGCATCGGGTCGACGACGACCCGCCCGGCCCCCTCACGGGCGGCGAGGCTGCGCAGCTGCGACCTGCTGGTGACGAGCACCAGCGTGCTGTCCCCGCCGGGGAGCAGCGGGCGCACCTGGGCGCTCTCGCGGGCGTTGTCGAGAACGACGACCATCCGCTTGTCGGCCAGCATCGAGCGCCACAGGACGACCCGCTCGGTCTCGGTGGTGGGGAGCCGACGGCCCCGGACGCCGAGCCCGGAGAGCAGCACCGCGAGCGCCTCGGCGGCGCCGAGGGGGGCGTCCGGACCGAACCCCGCGAGGTCGACGAAGAGCTGGCCGTCGGGGAACAGGTGCCGGTTGCGCTGGGCCCAGTGCACGGCCAGCGCGGTCTTGCCGGTGCCGGCCGGGCCGTGCAGCGCCACCACCGAGGCTCGCGGGGTCGACGACGCCAGCCCGTCGAGCTCGGCCAGCTGGGCGCTGCGTCCGGTGAAGCCGCTGACCGGGGGCGGCAGCAGGGACGGGACCGTGGTCGCCGTGGCCGGTACCGCCGGCTCGGCCGGCTCCGGCGCCTCGAGCAGGCGCTGGTGGAGCGCCCGCAGCTCCGCCGACGGGTCCGCACCGAGCTCGTCGGCCAGGTGCGACCGCAGGAACTCGTAGTGGGTCAGGGCCTCGGCGGTGCGGCCGGACGCGTGCAGCACCCGCAGCCAGCGGAGCCAGAGCGACTCCCGGAGCGGGTGCCGGGCCGCGAGCTGCTGGAGCTCGGTGCCCCACTGCGCGGCCTCGCCCACGATCAGGTCCAGGTCGACCCGGCGCTCCACGGCCTGCAGGTAGCGCTCGACCCACAGCGGCGCCTCGTAGCGCGCCAGCCACTCCGAGGGCGGCTCCCCGAACGGCGGGTCCTGCCAGTCGGCCAGCGCCTCGACCAGGCGGCTGCGCTCCTCGGGCGGCTCGACGCAGCGGGCCGCTGCCTCAACCCGGTCGTAGAAGTGCAGCAGGTCCACGTCCCGACGCCCGACCGCCAGCGCGTAGCCGGTTGGCTCCGTGTGTACCCGGTCGGCCCCGACCACCCGGCGCAGCCGACCGACGTACGTCTGCAGGCTCCCGCGCACCCGCTGCGGCGGGTCGTCGTCCCACAGCGCGCTGGCCAGCCGCTCGACGCTCACCACGCGGCCGGCCGACAGCGCCAGCATCGCCAGCAGCGCCCGGACCCGGCGGCCGGGCAGCTCCACCGGCACACCGTCACGGCGCACCTCGACCGCGCCCATCAGGCGGATCTCGAGCCCGGACATGACACCCCGATGCGTCAGCTGGCGGCCGTCGGTACCGATTCAACCAGTCGGGGTGTCCGACCAGCACTGTCGGCTCCTGTCCGCGGACGACAGGGTTGCGGCAGCGTCCCGCCAGCGGAGGTTCCTAGCGTCCGCCGGCATGCCCGACGGATCGATGTTCCCTGCCTTCCTGGCCGCGACGCTGGTGACCGTGGCGGTCCCGGGTCCGTCGGTCGTGTTCCTCGTCGCCCGGAGCATCGAGCTCGGGCGCTCCGCCGGGCTGCGCTCCATGCTCGGCCTGGAGACCGGCGCCCTGATCCACGTCGCCGCTGCGGCCGCGGGGCTCACCGCCCTGGTGGCGGCCTCCGACACCGCGCTGCTGGTGCTCCGGTACGGCGGGGCGGGCTACCTGCTCCACCTCGGGGTGAGCCGGCTCGTCGCGCGTCCGGTGCCGGTCGCCGCCGGCCCCGTGGAGCGGACGACCCGCGGGCTCTTCCGCGACGGCGTCCTCGTGGACCTGCTCAACCCGAAGACCGCGTTGTTCTTCCTCGCGTTCCTGCCGCAGTTCGTCGACCCCGGCGCGGGGCCGGCGGCCGCGCAGGTGTGCGTGCTCGGGCTCTGCTTCGTGACCGTCGCGGTGCTGTTCGACGGGAGCTACGTGCTGCTCGCCGGTCGGCTGCGGGAGCGGGTACGGCGGTCCGCAGCCGGTGGTCGCGGGTTCGACCGGCTCACCGGCGGCGTCTACCTCGCCCTGGCCGGCGCCGCGGTCGTGGTCTAGGGACGCGCTGTCCCGGACGGCGGCAGGCGCAGGGCACCGAGCGCCATCTCGGTGAGCATCGTCCGCATCTCCTCGTCGGGCAGCCGGCCGCTGTGCGGGGTCGAGTTGATCAGCCCGAAGACCGCGTGCGCGCGGGCTCGTGCGGCGGCGAGCGAAAGGCCGGGCGACAGCTCGCGGAGCTCGGCCGCCCACAGGTCGACGTACGTGCGCTGGAGCGTGCGCACCCGCTCGCGCGCCTCCTCCGGCAGCGACTCCCAGTCGCGGTCCTGCACGACGATCAGCGCCCGGTGGTTGAGGGCGAAGTCGACGTGCCAGTCGACGAGCGCGCGCAGCGCGGCGCCGGCGTCGTCCCCGGCCGATCGCACCCGCTCCTTCCCCACGAGCAGGAGCCGCTCGCTGATCGAGACCAGCATCTCGGCGAGCATCGCGTCCTTGGACGAGAAGTGCTTGTAGAGCGCCGGTCCGGAGATCCCGCAGGCCGCTCCCAGGTCCGCCACCGACACCCCGTGGAAGCCGCGCGCGGCGAACAGCTCGGCCGCGGTGGCGAGGATCTGCTCGCGCCGAGTCGGCGTCCCCACCGGTGCCTCCATGGGACTCGAGGTTAGCGGTTGTTAACGCGACCCGAGGCCGGACCGACTTGCCCTCCGCCCGCCGGCCCGTGGTTAGGTGGGGCGCCGGAAGGACAGAGCAACCGCGCGCGACAGCCACCGGCGCCGTGGGGGCCCCAGCAGACCGGTGGCAGTTTGACGGAGGATCCGTGGTCCGGGACTACCTCAAGGAACACACCAACCCGCCCGTCTTCATCGGCTCAGGGGTGCTGGCGCTGGCCTTCGTGCTGTGGGGCGTCATCGCCCCCGGGACCGTCGGTGACGTGGCCGGTGAGATCAACGAGTTCATCACCACCGACTTCGAGTGGCTCTACATCTTCGGCGCCTCGGCCTTCCTCGTCTTCGTGATCTGGCTGATGGCGAGCCGGGCCGGCTCGGTGAAGCTCGGACCCAACGACTCCGAGCCGGAGTACAGCAACCTGTCGTGGTTCGCGATGCTCTTCACCGCCGGCATGGGGATCGGCCTCGTCTACTACGCGGTGAGCGAGCCGGTCCTGCACTTCCAGGGCCCGCCGACCGGCGAGGGCGGCTCGCCCGAGGCCGCGTCCAACGCGATGACGTACACCTTCTACCACTGGGGCTTCCACCCCTGGGCGATCTACATCGTGCTCGGCGTCGCGCTCGGCTACTTCTCCTTCCGGCGCGGCCTGCCGCTCCGCCCCGCATCGGCCCTCTACTCACTGATCGGTGACCGGATCTACGGGTGGCCGGGCTTCGTGGTGGACGTCCTCGCGGTGTTCGGCACGCTGTTCGGGCTGGCCACCTCGCTGGGCATCGGCGGCCAGCAGGTGGGCGCCGGGCTGGAGACCCTGTTCGACATCAACAACACCGTGACCCTGCAGGTGTTCATCATCCTCGCCATCACCTCCGTCGCGGTGGCGTCGGTGATGCTCGGCATCGACAAGGGCATCCGCAACCTGTCGCTGCTCAACCTGTGGCTGGCCTTCGCGCTGCTCGTCTTCGTGTTCGTCTTCGGCCCCACCCGGGACCTGATCAACGTCCTGGCGGCCAACGTCGGCAACTACCTGCAGGACCTCCCGAGCCTCAGCTTCGAGACGTTCCCCAACGGCGGTGAGCAGGCGCAGACCTGGCAGGCCGGTTGGACGCTCTTCTACTGGGGCTGGTGGATCTCCTGGGCCCCGTTCGTCGGCATGTTCCTGGCCCGGATCTCCTACGGTCGGACGATCCGCAACTTCGTCGCCGGTGCCCTCTTCGCGCCGGTGGGCGCGTCCATGGTCTGGCTGACGGTCTTCGGCGACTCGGCGCTGCGCACCCTGCTCGACGACCCGAGCAACCCACTGGGTGACGCCGCCCCCGAGAACGCGATGTTCGAGCTGCTCGACCAGCTGCCCGTGGCGGCCTTCGTGTCCACGCTGGCCTCGGTCCTCGTCGTGCTGGTCGTGGTGCTGTTCTTCGCGACCTCGTCCGACTCGGGCTCGCTGGTCGTGGACATCCTCACCAACGGCGGTGACCCGCACCCGGTGTGGCAGCAGCGGCTGTTCTGGGCCGTCCTCGAGGGCGTGATCGCGGCCGTGCTCCTCATCGCCGGTCACGCGTCCGGCGAGAACGCCCTCTCCGCGCTCCAGACCGCGGCCGTCCTCAGCGGGCTCCCGTTCTGCGTGGTGCTCATCCTCTTCGTCGTCGGCCTGGTCAAGGCGCTGCGCGAGGAGCGGATCGAGCGCCCGCGGATCGCCGAGCCGTCGCCCCTGGTCGGCATGCGGGAGTTCGCCCTGATGACCGCGCCGCCGCGAGCCGTCGCCGAGGGCGAGATCCCCGACCCGGCGGACGTCGAGCCGGCCGGCGCCGCGGGTGGGCGCTCGTCTGGACCGACAGGTTAACGATCGCTAACCTGGGCGGTGTGGCCCAGGACCTGAAGGAGCTCGTCGCCGAGCTGCGCGAACGCCTCGCGGTCGCGCGGCTCGGCGGCAGCGAGGCGGCTCGCCGCAAGCACACCGACCGCGGCAAGCTCCTGGTGCGCGACCGGGTGGACCGGCTGCTCGACCCGGGGAGCCCGTTCCTCGAGCTCAGCCCGCTCGCCGCGACCGGGATGTACGACGACGCCGTGCCGTCCGCCGGCATCGTCACCGGCATCGGCCGGGTCGCCGGCCGCGAGTGCGTGGTGGTCGCCAACGACGCGACCGTCAAGGGCGGCACCTACTACCCGATGACGGTCAAGAAGCACCTGCGCGCGCAGGCGGTGGCCGCCGACAACCGGCTGCCGTGCATCTACCTCGTCGACTCGGGCGGGGCGTACCTGCCGATGCAGGACGAGGTCTTCCCCGACCGGGAGCACTTCGGCCGGATCTTCTTCAACCAGGCCAACCTCTCGGCGCGGGGGATCCCGCAGGTGGCCAGCGTCATGGGCTCCTGCACCGCCGGCGGCGCCTACGTGCCAGCGATGTCCGACGAGACCGTGATCGTGCGCAACCAGGGCACGATCTTCCTCGGCGGCCCGCCCCTGGTGAAGGCGGCCACCGGCGAGGTCGTCACCGCCGAGGAGCTCGGCGGCGGTGACGTGCACGCCCGCACCTCCGGGGTCGCCGACCACCTCGCCGACGACGACGCCCACGCGCTCGCGATCGTGCGCAGCATCGTCGACACGTTCGAGAGGCCGGCGGCCCCCTCGCTCGAGCGGCACGAGGTGGAGGAGCCGCACGAGGACCCCGCGACGCTCTACGACGTCGTGCCCGCCGACACCCGGACGCCGTACGACGTGCGCGAGGTGGTCCGCCGGGTCGTCGACGGCAGCCGCTTCCACGAGTTCAAGCGGCTGTACGGCGACACGCTGGTGTGCGGGTTCGCGCGGATCTGGGGCTACCCGGTCGGCATCGTCGCCAACAACGGCATCCTCTTCAGCGAGTCCGCGCTCAAGGGCGCGCACTTCATCGAGCTGTGCAACCAGCGGGGGGTGCCGCTGGTCTTCCTGCAGAACATCTCCGGCTTCATGGTCGGCAAGGAGTACGAGAACGGCGGCATCGCCAAGGACGGCGCCAAGCTCGTCACCGCGGTCGCGTGCAGCGTCGTGCCGAAGTTCACCGTGGTGATCGGCGGCTCCTTCGGCGCCGGCAACTACGGCATGTGCGGGCGCGCGTACGACCCGCGCTTCCTCTGGATGTGGCCGAACGCCCGGATCTCGGTGATGGGCGGCGAGCAGGCCGCGTCGGTGCTGGCCGCGGTCGCCGGACGTCCCGACGACGAGGACCTCAAGACGCCGATCCGCGAGCAGTACGAGACCCAGGGCTCGCCGTACTACTCGACCGCCCGGCTCTGGGACGACGGCGTGATCGACCCGGCCGAGACCCGACGGGTGCTCGGCATGGGCCTGGCCGCCGCCGCGAACGCCCCGATCCCGACGCCGCAGTACGGCGTCTTCCGGATGTGAGAGGGATGAGCGGCCCCGTCATCGACCCCGTGATCGACCCCGTGATCGACTCCGTGTTCATCGCCAACCGCGGCGAGATCGCCGCCCGGATCGCGCGCACCTGCCACCGGCTCGGCATCGCGTCGACGACCAGCGCCGGCGACTACCTCGACCCGGCCGCGCAGGTCGCCCAGGCCCGCGCGGCGGGCGCCACGGCCGTCCACCCGGGCTACGGCTTCCTCTCCGAGAACGCGGACTTCGCGCGGGCGGTGCTCGACGCGGGGCTCGTCTGGGTCGGCCCGCCGCCCGAGGTGATGGACCGGATGGGCCGCAAGGACGCCGCCCGCGAGGTCGCGGTGGCGGCCGGCGTCCCGGTCGTACCCACCGGTGAGCAGGCCGCCTACCCGGTGCTCGTCAAGGCGGCTGCGGGCGGCGGCGGGAAGGGCATGCGGATCGTCCGCTCGGCCGAGGAGCACGCCGAGGCGGTCGCCGCGGCGAAGCGGGAGGCCGCCGCGGCGTTCGGCGACGACACCGTCCTGGTCGAGAAGTACGTCGAGCGCGGCCGGCACGTCGAGGTGCAGGTGCTGGGCGACACCCACGGCACCGTCATCCACCTCGGCGAGCGCGACTGCTCCACCCAGCGCCGGCACCAGAAGGTGCTCGAGGAGGCCCCCGCGCCCACGCTCGACGATGCGACCCGCAAGCAGATCCGCCAGGCCGGCGTCGACCTGGCCCGGGCGGTCGGCTACGTCAACGCCGGCACTGTCGAGTTCCTGCTCGACGCGGACACCGGGGAGTTCTACTTCCTGGAGATGAACACCCGGCTCCAGGTCGAGCACCCGGTCACCGAGGCGGTCACCGGTCTCGACCTCGTCGAGCTGCAGCTGGCGGTCGCGGCCGGCGCACCGCTGCCGGTGGCGCAGGACGACGTCCGCCTCGACGGGCACGCGATCGAGGCGCGGATCTACGCCGAGGACCCGTTCTCCGGCTTCCTGCCGCAGGCCGGCACCGCCACCCGGGTGCACTGGCCCGAGGGGGTGCGCGTCGACCACGCGCTCGAGAGCGGGCAGGTCGTGAGCACGGCGTTCGACCCGATGCTCGGCAAGGTCGTCGCCCACGCGCCCGACCGCGAGGCCGCCCGACAGGCGCTGGTCGACGCGCTCGACGACACCGCGATCCTCGGGCTGACCACCAACGCCGGCTTCCTGCGCGCCCTGGTCGCGAGCGACGAGTTCCGGGACGCCGTGATCGACACCGCGTGGCTGGACCGGCACGAGGTGGCGGCGCCCGACCCGGGCCCGGCCCGCGAGCTCGCGGCCTGGGAGGTGTTCCGCCGGGAGCGCGAGGAGTCCGGGCCGTTCGTCTCCGACGGGTTCCGGCTCGGCGCCGACCCGGCGCCGGTGGTCGTGGAGCTCGACGAGCGCGTGGTCCTCGGTGACCCGCCCCCGGCCCCGGTGGCGGCCGACGTGCGCCACGACCGGGTCGAGGTGGTGCACCAGGGGCAGCGGTTCGTCTTCGACCGGGTCGACGTGTTCGGCGACCACGCGGTCGCCGCCGGCGACGGCACCATCACCTCGCCGATGCCCGGCACGGTCATCGACGTCCGGGTCGAGGAGGGCCGGCAGGTCGCGGAGGGCGACGTGCTCGGGGTCCTCGAGGCGATGAAGATGGAGCTCTCGCTCAAGGCGCCGTTCGCCGGCACGGTCACCGCCGTCGAGGTGGACCGCGGCGACCAGGTGGCGCTGGGTGCGACGCTGTTCGTCGTGGAGGAGGGGGTCGTCGTGGAGGAGGGGGTCGTCGTGGAGGAGCGGAAATGACGCTGCCGAGCAGGGTCACGATCTACGAGGTCGGTCCCCGCGACGGCCTGCAGAACGAGTCGACGACGGTGCCGACCGACGTGAAGGCCGAGTTCGTCCGCCGGCTGCTCATCGCCGGCCTCCCGGTCGTGGAGGCGACCAGCTTCGTGCACCCGAAGTGGGTGCCCCAGCTGGCCGACGCCGCCGACCTGATGGCGGCGCTGACCGAGCAGCTCGGCGACGTCGCCCGCGACCTCCCGGTCCTGGTGCCCAACGAGCGCGGCCTCGACCGGGCGCTCGAGCTCGGGCTGCGGCACATCGCGATCTTCGGCTCCGCGACCGAGTCGTTCGCCCGCAACAACCTCAACCGCAGCCTCGACGAGCAGTTCGCGATGTTCGAGCCGACGGTACGACGTGCGCGCGACGCGGGGCTCGACGTGCGCGCCTACGTGTCCATGTGCTTCGGCGACCCGTGGGAGGGCCAGGTGCCGGTCAGCCAGGTCGTCCGCGTGGGCACGCGGCTGTTCGACCTCGGCGCCAGCCAGCTGAGCCTCGGCGACACGATCGGGGTGGGCACCGCCGGGCAGGTCACCGAGCTGATCGACGCGTTCGTCGCCGCGGGGATGGAGCGCAGCGCCCTCGCGATGCACTTCCACGACACCTACGGCCAGGCGCTCGCGAACGCGTACTCCGCGCTGCAGAGCGGGATCACCACGTTCGACGCCAGCGCCGGCGGCCTCGGCGGCTGCCCCTACGCCAAGAGCGCGACCGGCAACCTGGCCACCGAGGACCTGGTCTGGATGCTCAACGGCCTCGGCATCGAGCACGGGGTCGATCTCGACCAGGTCGTGCGGACCAGCGTCTGGATGGCCGAGCAGCTCGGCCGGCCGAGCCCGTCGGCCGTGGTGCGCGCGCTCGGCGGGGGTGCGGCAGAATCCCCATCGTGAGTCGTCGCGTCTACCTGCACATCGGTGCCCCGAAGACGGGGACGACGTACCTCCAGGACCGGCTCGCGCTCAACGTGAAGTCGCTCGCCGACCACGGCATCCACGTCCCCACGAAGTCACCGCTGGTCAGTCCCGGGCTCTTCCACTTCCGCGCCGCGCTGGACCTGCTCGACCAGGACTGGGGCGGCCGGCCGGGGCACGCGCGCGGCAGCTGGGACCAGCTGGTCCGCAAGGTACGCCGGCTGGACGGCACCGTCGTCATCAGCCACGAGATCCTCGCGCCGGCCACCCCGGCGAAGGTCGCCAAGGCCAAGCAGGACCTGCGCGGCGCCGAGCTCCACATCGTCTACTCCGCCCGCGACCTGGGCCGCCAGCTGCCCGCCGCCTGGCAGGAGTCGATCAAGCAGGGCCGCAAGTGGAGCTACAAGCGCTACCTCAACCGGATCGAGAACCGTCGGCCCTGGTTCGCCCGCGCCTTCGACCTGCCGGCGGTGCTGAGCACCTGGGGCGCCGGGCTGGCACCCGAGCAGGTGCACGTGGTGACCGTGCCCCACGAGCGCAGCGACGCGTTGTGGCTGCGGTTCTGCCAGGCGTTCGGCATCGACCCGGCCTGGGCACCCGAGGACAGCACCCGCACCAACCAGTCGCTCGGCGTCGCCGAGACCCAGCTGATCCGGCAGCTCAACCGGCGGATGGACCGGGTCACCCGCCGCGAGACCAGCTTCGACGAGCTCATCCGCGGGATGCTGGCCGAGGACCGGCTGGTGCAGCGCAACTCCGCCCCGCTCCTCCTCCCGCCGCGGATGCACCCGTGGGCGAAGGCCGAGGCGGACCGCTGGATCGACTGGCTCAAGGGCTCGGGCGTCGACGTCATCGGCGAGCTGGACGACCTCTACCCGGCGCCGCCGGTGGCCGAGGAGGACTGGATCGACCCGGACCGGGTCGGCGCCAAGAAGCAGCTCGCCGCCGCGCTCGACGCGCTGACCGCGATGACCCGGGAGGCGGCCCGGCGACCCGACCCCGACGAGGCGCTCGTCAACAGGCTCCGGCGCGCCACCCGGCGTGGCTGACGGCGAGCGGCGGGCCTGGGGCTGGGTCGCGGCGCTGCGCGCGGGGGCCACGACCCCGTGGCGCGAGTTCACCGGCACCGCCGAGCGCGGCGGCCGTTACCTGCCCGGCGCCCAGCAGCTCGAGCTGCTGCGCCGGCTCAACCTCGCCGGCCGGCCCGGCCCCACGCTCGTCGAACGGGTGCTCACGGCCAGCGCGCCGGGCCGCGGCCGGCCCGACCTCGAGCTGGTGGGCGTCGCCGACGAGTCGCCGTTCGGGCCCCGGCCGGTCGACCCGGCGACGCTGCCCGACGCCGAGCTGATCCGGGTCGCGACCGGCCTGATCGCCGAGGACCTCGTCGCCGCGGGTGCGCCGCCCCCGCCGCCCGCCGGACGCCCCCGCCCGTGGCGCCGGGCCTACCGGCTCGTCGGCGACCCCTGGCTGGCCGACCCGGCCCGCGCCGAGCTGCGCCGCCGCGGCCGGCCCCCCGGCGGCCGCCGGCCGACGATCTACGTCCTGGGCACCGACCTGGCCACCCTGCTCGCGCACGCGTGGACCACGCGCGCGTTCGACGAGGGCGGCGGACCCTGGCCGGACTGGCTCGGCGGCTTCGTCGGCCACGACCGGGTCCCCCCGCGCGCGGACCTGACCCGGTTCGCCCGCACCTGGGCCGAGCGGGTCGGGCGGAGCCGGGTGCAGGTCGTGCTCGACCCCGACCGGCTCCCCGCCCTCGTGGGGGTACGACGTCCGCTGCCGGGCCCGCCGGCGTACTCCGCCGACGCGATCGACCTGGTCCGCCGGGTCTCCGCACCGCTGGGGCTGCTCGTGCTCCCCGAGGAGCGGACCCGGCTGCTCCGCGAGACGCTCGGGCCGCGGCTGGCCGACGCGGCCGGCCCCCCGCCGGGCGTCCCGCCGCAGCACGCCGACTGGGTCGTGCAGCGGGCGGTGCGGATGCGCGACGAGCTGCTCGGCGCTGGTTACGCTGTCCACGGCGACCCGGACGCGCTGGTCCCCGATGCGCCCGCCGAGGGCACCACCCCCGACGACGCCGGAGTGCTGTCGCTGGCGGTGCGCCTGCTGCTGGAGGACGGTGACCGGAGGTGACGCGATGAGCAGTCGGGTGCTGCTCCACGTGGGCACCCCCAAGACCGGCACGTCGTACCTCCAGGACGTGCTGTTCCGGAACCGCCGGGTGCTCGCGAACGCCGACATCTGCTACCCCGCCGACCGGTTCGACGAGCACTTCCTCGCCGCCCTCGACCTGATGCGGATGCCCTGGGGCGGTCTCGAGGCCGAGGCGGTCGGCGCCTGGGACCGGCTGGCCGCGCGGGTCCGCGAGCACCGACACACCTCGATCGTCAGCCACGAGATCCTGGCCACGGCGTCCCGCTCGCAGGTGGGCCGGGCCCTGGAGTCCCTGGGCCACGGCGACGGCACCGAGATCCACATCGTGCTGTCGGTGCGCGACCTGGTCCGGCAGATCCCGGCGGAGTGGCAGGAGAACGTCAAGCACCGCAGCGGGATCGGGTACCGGGCGTTCCTCGACCAGATCAAGGACCCCGAGCGCGAGAGCCGGATCGCCAGCTGGTTCTGGGGCGTGCAGGAGATCCCCGACATCCTCGACCGGTGGGGCCACGACCTGCCGCCGGAGCGGATCCACCTGGTCACCGTGCCGCCCAGCGGCGGCGCGCCGGAGCTGCTGTGGAAGCGGTTCAGCCAGGTGTTCGGGCTCGACGGGCTCGACCTCGACCTGGAGGCCGAGCGGGCCAACCCCTCCCTCGGCGTCCCCGAGACCGCGCTGATCCGGCGGATCAACCGCGCGGCCAACCGCGAGCTCGCGCCCGCCGACTACCGGCCGCTGGTGCGCGAGCTGCTCGCCCACCAGACCCTGTCCCGGCGCCGCTCCTCCCCCCGCCTGGCGCTGCCGCCCGAGGACTACCCGTGGGTGCAGCGGCTCCAGCAGGCGTACGTCGACGCGGTCACCGAGCGCGGCTACGACGTCGTCGGCGACCTCAACGAGCTGCTCGGCCCCCAGCCGACCACCTGGCACGACCCCGACCGCCCTGGTGAGCGGCAGGTGGCCAACGCCGCGGTCGACGCGATCAAGGCGCTGCTGCTGGAGAGCGCGCGGCTGCGCCACGACGAGCAGCGGCTCGAGGCCGAGCTGGCCGAGACCCGGGCCGCCCTGGAGCGGTCGTACCTGCGCCCGACGTACCGGTTCCGGGAGAAGACCGTGCGCCGGCTGCAGCGCAGCCGGGTCGGCCGCGGGCTGCTGAAGGCCTACCGGCTCGCGCGGGGCAGGAGCTCGCGGTCGGCGTAGCGGCCGATCCGCCAGGTGACGTAGCCGTCCGCCCCGGCCCCGACCAGCCCGCCGACCACCGGGACCCGACGCCCCACCGTGGTCGCGAGCCGCTTGCCGGCGACCCGGGAGATGAGGTCGGTCGCGACCTCCACCGAGACCGTGGCGTCGAGGTTCGGGTCGTGGGCCGGCGCGGTGGCGAGCGCCATCGGCGGGGCCGGGATCTTGCGCCGCTTCACCAGCGCGTTGACCGAGTCCTCGCCGAGGATCGCGACCAGGATCGCGTTGCGCACCCGCGGGTCCTCGAGGTCGTAGCCGCGGAGGTGGGCGATGCCCGCGACCATCCGACACTGGATCAGCGCCAGCCCGGAGATGTTGGCCGGGATCAGCAGCGCCGCGGTCACCAGCCCGCCGAGGTTGGTGACGAAGCCCTGGGCGCCGGCGTACCGCACGTGGTTCTCGATCACCTCGTGCACCGCGCGGTCGACGTCGCCCTTCTGCTCCTCGAGCTGCTTGTCCGCGGCGTCGGCAGCGGGCGGCAACGGGCCGACCCCGTGGATCGCCCGGTCGAGCGCCTCGCGCACGAAGCTCGCGGTGAGGCTCGGCGCGAGCCGGGTGACGCGCGGGGAGAGGGTGCGGCCCATCCGCTTCCCCACCCTCTGCGTCACGCCCATGACCCGATCCTAGGGAGGGCTTGGCTACGGTCGTGGCGTGCCCCAGGAGCCGGAGCCGACGCGCTGGACGTTCGGGGACCCCACGACCTACGACCCCGACGACGACCTCGTCGGCGTCGGCGCGGACCTCGAGCCGGGCACCATCCTCGAGGCCTACCGGCGCGGGCTGTTCCCGATGCCGGTCGGCGGCCGGCGCAGCCCGATGGCCTGGTGGTCCCCGGTCAACCGCGGGGTCCTCGAGCTCGACCGGCTCAAGGTGTCGCGGTCGCTGCGGCGCTCCCGGCGCCGGTTCGAGATCCGCATCGACACCCGCTTCGACGAGGTGGTCGAGGCGTGCGCGGACCCGCGGCGGCCGGGGGCGTGGATCGACCAGCGGATCAAGGCGGCGTACCGCCGGCTCCACGAGCTCGGCTGGGCGCACTCCGTGGAGTCGTGGGAGGACGACCGGCTGGTGGGCGGGCTGTTCGGCGTCGCGATCGGCGGGCTGTTCGCCGGGGAGTCGATGTTCCACCGCGCCACCGACGCCTCCAAGGTGGCCCTGGTCGGCCTGGTCGAGGCGCTGTCCGACGAGCACGCCGCGGACCGGCTGATCGACGTCCAGTGGGTCACCCCGCACCTGGCCAGCCTCGGAGTCGAGGCGATCTCCCGGCTCGACTACCTGCGCCGGCTGCCCCGGCTGCTCGAGGTCCCGGAGCCGGCCGTCTTCGCCGACCGCGGGTCCGCGTGAATGAATTCTCGTCGGTGGGGAAGGATGTGCGCTCAGCCCCATCCACTGTGGAAAGGACCACGATGACTTTCACGCGTTACCTCGGTGCCGTAGGAGCCGCCACGCTCCTCGGCCTGTCGCTCTCCGCCTGCGGGGACGACGACGCCAGCGCGGCACCCGAGGACGCCAGCGTCGAGGAGTTCTGCGACGCCTACAACGCGCAGAGCGACCTCGACGAGGACGCCTCGAACGACGAGAAGGCCGACGAGGCGCACGAGATGGCCGACAAGCTCAAGGACGTCGGCACGCCCAAGGACATCGACGACGACGCGCGTGAGGGCTTCGAGATCCTGATCGACGCCGTGGGCGACATGGACGCCGACGACATCGACAAGTTCTCGAACGCGTCCGACGAGGAGGAGTTCCGCAAGGCGATCGGCGCCTCGAAGGACGACGTCGAGAAGGTCAGCGCCTTCCTCACCTACGTCTCCAGCGCCTGCTCGGAGGGAGCCCCCGAGTAGCCACCCCCCGGACCGGCCGCTCAGCGTGAGCGGCCGGTCCTCCCGTCTTGGTCCACCCACCCACGAGGAGGCCTCCCCATGTCGAACTACCCGCCCCCGCCGCCCCAGCAAGGGCCTCCCGGCGGTCCCCCGCAGTACGGCGGCCCGCCCCAGGGCCCGCCGCCGCAGGGACCTCCGGGCCCGGGTGGCCCGCAGTACCCCGGCGGCCCGCAGTACCCGGGCGGCCCGCAGTACCCCGGCGGTCCGCAGCAGCCCGGCGGCCAGTACCCGGGCGCCCCGGGTGGTGGTGGCGGCGGGATCAGCGGCAAGGTGATCGCGCTGATCGTCGTCGCGGTGCTCGTCGTGGCCGGCGCCGGCGTCGCCGCCGCGGTGGCGCTCACCGGTGACGACGACGGTGGCGGCGGCAAGGCCGACGACGCCCCCGACAGCGCCAGCGTCGAGGACTTCTGCGAGGGGTTCGAGGACTTCGACACCGAGATCGACGAGGAGGCCTCGGCCGACGACCAGGCCGAGCAGGCCCGCAAGGTCGCCGACGACCTGGCCGACACCGGGACGCCGGAGGACATGCCCGACGACGCCCGCAAGGGCTGGGAGACCTACGTCGACGCGTTCCAGAACATCGACGGCGACGACGTCGAGAAGCTCCAGGACGCCACCAGCGACGACGAGATGAGCGAGATCCTCGGGTTCTCCGACGAGGAGAACGAGGACCTCGAGGCGTTCTTCGAGTACGTCGGCGAGGAGTGCACCGACATCCCCCACGGGGCCGAGGGGCCCAGCGACGCCCCGTCCGTCGGGCCGGAGGACCTCCCCACGGACGACCTGCCCTCGGACTTCCCGTCCGACCTCCCGACCGACTTCCCCTCGGACTTCCCGACGGACTTCTCGATCCCGACCGACTTCACCGTCCCGACGGACTTCCTGTCCGACTTCACCTTCCCGACCGAGTGACCGCGACGGCCGGCCGCCGGACCGGCTGCCCTACTTGAGCAGCCGGCTCATCCGGCGGTCGGCCAGCGGCTTGCCGCCGGTCTGGCAGGTGGCGCAGTACTGCAGGCTGGAGTCGGCGAAGGACACCTCGCGCACGACGTCTCCGCACACCGGGCACTTCTCGCCGGTGCGGCCGTGCACGGCGAGGTGGGACTTCTTCTCGCCCTTGAGCTCGCTGGCCGCCAGCCCGCGGGAGCGGTCGACCGCGTCGCCGAGCACCTGGCGGATCGCGGCGTAGAGCGTCTCGACCTCCTCGTCGTCGAGGCTGCTCGCCGGCTTGAACGGCGACATCCGGGCCGCGTGCAGCAGCTCGTCGCTGTAGGCGTTGCCGATGCCGGCGATCGTGCCCTGGTGCCGCAGCACGCCCTTGATCTGCTTGCGGCCCTCCTGCGCGAGGATCGCCCGGAAGCGCTCGAGGGTGAAGTCGGCGGCGAGGGGATCGGGCCCGAGCGAGGCGATGCCGGGTACGTCGCCGGGCCGGTGCACCACGTAGAGCGCCAGGCTCTTCTTGGTGCCGGCCTCGGTGACGTCGAGGCCTGACCCGTCGTCGAGCACGACGCGGGCGGCGAGCGTGGACTTGGTGCTCGGCTTCGGCGGGATCGCCGGCACCTCGTCGCGCCAGCGCACCCAGCCGGCGCGGGCCAGGTGCATCACGAGGTGGAGCCCGGAGGCCTCGATGTCGAGGAACTTGCCGTGGCGGGTGACGTCGTCGACGAGGGTGCCCTCGAGCGCCTGCAGCGGCGGGTCGAAGGTCTTGAGCGCGCTGAACTGCACGATGTGGACCTTCGTGATCGCGCGGTCCTTGAGCCGGCCCCTGAGGTCGAGGGCCAGGGCTTCCACCTCGGGCAGCTCGGGCACGCACGCCAGTGTAGGTGCGCGATCCGAGGATGGGTCACAGGACGAGGGCGGCGCTGAGCGCGAGGAGTGCCACGAGGGCGATGAGGCCGGTGGTCAGCGCGAAGGCCGCGACGATGCGCATGGTCGGGGTGTGGTCGATCTCCCCGGACCGGTAGACCACGGTGCGGATGATCCCGACCGGCAGCAT
>Ga0164243_10000890_pt1 | contig 52165 bp, 49 predicted proteins | sample OricompcompostOP_FD_108781 | JGI IMG/M metagenome (GOLD analysis project Ga0164243, IMG submission 108781) | Organic Plus compost microbial communities from Emeryville, California, USA - Original compost - Organic plus compost (OP) | ecosystem: Engineered > Solid waste > Mixed feedstock >... | reverse complement strand
GCGATCGGCACGCTGACCGTCGCCACCGTGTCACTCGGCTGGCCGATCGAGCGGCGCGTCAGCTCGTAGGTGATCGTCGCCGTGATGGCCACCAGCGCCGCCGCGGCCAGACCGTTCCGAAGCCGCGTCCGGCGCGCGATCGCGCTCGGGCGGTGAGCGGCGCCCGACGCGCCACCGATGGAGACGACCGGCGTCTCGATGCGGGCCGCAATGCCCGCCCACAGGTCGCGGCTGGGCGTCAGAACCTCGAGATTCGCCGCATCGATCCGCAGCGCGCGAAGATCGGCGAGCAGCGCACCGCACTCCGCGCACGACAGCGCGTGCGCTTCCATCTCGGCGCGCGTCTTCTCGGAGACGTCGCGCTCGAGCAGGTCGGTGAGCCGGTCGTTGAACTGCTCGCAGCTGAGCATGGACTCTTTGGGGCTGGTCATCGATTCAAAGCCTCCCGCAACAGGAGCCGCGCGCGATGCAACTGCGCTTTCGTGGCTCCCGATGTCACGCCGAGCATGTCGGCGATCTCCTCGTGTTTGTAGCCTTCGACGTCGTGAAGCACGAAGACGCGTTTGGCTCCGGGCGGAAGCCGGGTGATCGCCTGCTCGAGGTCAAGCATCTCGCCGGCCGTCGCGAGCGGCGCGCCGACGATCCCCGCATGAGCATCCATGCCCGTGTCCTCGTCGTTCTCCTCGAAGCGCGTCCTCTGCCGTCCTTCGCTCTTTCGGGCGTTGAGCACGACGTTGACCGTGAGCCGGTGCAGCCAGGTCGAGAACGAGCTCTCGCCGCGGAAGAGATGCAGCTTCTCCCACGCACGGACGAAGACGTCCTGGGTCAGCTCCTCGGCGCGAGCACGATCGGAGACCATGCGGGCGCACAGGGTGAAGACTCGGTCCACGTGGCCACGGTACAACCGCTCGAACGCACTCCGATCCCCGGACGCTGCGCGAGCAACGTCCGAATGCGGACTTCCTGACGGTCTGTTCGAGGGCGCCTCGAAAATGGCCACAGCAGCCATGGTGGTGGACTCTCCATCCGTTCGGCTAGTTGGATGGCCGGACCACCTGTAAGGTTTGAATCAGGGCTGGAAGTTCGGCGATCGACTCGAGCCAGAAGTCCGGCTCGCCAGGCTCCATGTCCTTGCGACGGAACGCGCCCCACAGGGCCGCGGCGGTGTGGACCCCCGCCGCCCGCCCGGCGAGGAGATCGTGGACCGAGTCGCCGACGAAGATCGCCTGATCCGGCGCGCAGCCGAGTCGGGCGAGTGCGATCCGTACGGGCTCGGGGTCGGGCTTGTGTCGCGTGGCGCCGTCGCAGCCGACGATGGTGTCCATATGGCGAGCGAGCCCGACATGCACGAGGCCCTTGAGGGCAAGCCATTCGGCCTTGCTGGTGACGATCCCCATCTGGTGGCCTCGACCGCGCAAGCATTCGACCACATCTACGACAGAATCATAGCACTTGACCAACCTGTCGTGGTTTTCGATCTGGTGCGCCCGGTATGCGGTGATGAGTGCCTTCTGCTCGGTCTCCGACCGGGCGTAGCGGCCGAGCATCGTGAAGAGGGGGATGCCGATGCCGGCGGACCATTCCTCGTCGGTCGGGCAGGGGAGGTCGAGCGACGTGAAGGCATGGCGCATCGACGAGAGAATGAGCTCGATCGAGTCGATCAGGGTGCCGTCGAGGTCGAACAGAATGGTGGGAAGAGCCGTGGCCATGCGGAAACGTAGTAGCTAGCATGCACGACATGACGCCGCCCGTCGCCCCACGCCCATCGCTTCCGCCGCAGTCGCCTCAGCGCAAGGAACTGCGCAAACGCCTGATGATTCTGACCGCATCCGTGGTCGTGCTCCACAGCGCGGCGATCGGGGTCTTCTATGGTATGCGGATCGGGGAGCGGCCGGTGAAGACGCAGCAGACGTTCATCGCGGTCTGGCTGGTGGCGACGCTGGGCGTCGTGACGACGCAGATGAAGGGGATCCGGCGGCTGCGTCGAGGCGGCGGAGCCCCGCGCAACGGGTGAGCCCGCCGCGGCGGATCGGCAGAACGAAAAAGGGCCCGCTCGTGAGAGCGGGCCCTTTCCGTCAGACGACGCCGATCTGCGGCTTAGCGACCGAGCTTGACGACGTTCTCAGCGGCCGGACCCTTGGCGCCCTGAACGATATCGAACTCGACCTTCTCGCCTTCGGCCAGGGTGCGGAAACCGCCGCCCTGAATCGCCGAGTGGTGGACGAAGCAATCCTTCTGACCACCTTCGGGCGTGATGAAGCCAAAGCCCTTCGCGTCGTTGAACCACTTCACGGTGCCGGTCGTGCGAGCCATACCAATACTCCAGTTGTGTTGTTGTGTCGTCGGAGTATCGGAGACGTACCGTACAAACCGACCCACAGTTGCAGTGCCCCGAAAAAGTAGTGAGGGGCTCTGGTTTCCGCAATCAAGATTTTCGGGGCGGGTTTCGCCCGCTCGAGGCACGGGTATCGGCCGGCGCGGATTCGCCGGCCGGCGGAGGCGTCGGCGGGCGCAGAGTCTGCGTCCGCGATTGGATCCGATCGAGCTTCCTTAAATAGTTGGCCCGGTCCGGAGCCGGCGCGTCGAGGGGGGCTCCCACACGTGAAGCAGTTGACGCAATTCCAGTGGAGGTGAGATGTCGCGCGCGTTCGTGAATGAGGATGCCGGCGGAGGCGCGCCGGGCAAACGCTACGTTCTGCCGGATCGCGACGACCCGTCGTTCGATGCCGTCGCCGCCGAGGTCCTGCTCGAGGCGGCGCGGGAGGGCGACACGGAAAGCGCGGAGCGCGCCACCGGCTACTACTGGGGGGAGAAGAAGCTGTACGAGCACGTGCGGCGCATCCTCGCGCGCGCGGAGCGCGAGGGGGACGATCGGTTGGAGACGCTGGCGCGGAGGTACCTCAAGTAGTGTGGAGCAGGGGGCAGGGGGGTGGGAGTGACTGGCGTCGAGATGCGCTGCCCCGGTTTGCACTGAGCAACCTCGGCTCTGACGCCGCGACGCTTCTCGACCGCCGCACATGCATTTACCTCCTCCGTCGAACCATCCAAACCTTTCGCTTCCCTAGCCCGTCTAAGGAAGCATGCCGCGATCGGATTCCGTCGAGATCCTTCAAGGAACGCTCGACCTCATCGTTCTCAAATCACTCTCCTGGGGCCCGATGCATGGCTTCGGGCTCGCGCGCTGGATTCAGCTCACCACCGACGATGTCCTGCGCGTCGAGGAGGGCTCACTCTATCCGGCGCTCTACCGCATGGAGAACCGCGGCTGGATCCGCGCCGACTGGGCGCTGACGGAGAACGGCCGCCGTGCGAAGTACTACAAGCTCACCGCGACCGGCAAACGTCAACTCGCCGTGGAGTCGCGCGCGTGGGATGACGTGAGCGGCGCGATCGCCAAGATCATGGCCGCGAGACGCGCGCCCGCATGACGAGGACGCACGACGACGCGCGCACCCCGGCGTGGCGCCGGTACCTCCGCCTGCTCCGGCCCAACGCCGGCGGCGATGTCGACGACGAGTTGGCGTTCCACCTCCAGTCGACGATCGATGAATACGTCGCCGCCGGCCTGTCGCCCGAAGAAGCGCGCGACGCCGCTCGCAGGAAGTTCGGCGACGTCGACCGCATCGCGAACACGCTCTATACCCTCAGCCAACAGCGAGAGCGAACGATGAACCGCAGCGAATGGTGGCATTCCGTGACGCAGGACGTGGCGTTCGCCCTCCGGCAGCTTCGCAAGAGTCCAGGGTTCACGATCGTCGCGCTGCTCACGCTCGCGCTGGGCATCGGCGCGAACAGCGCGATCTTCAGCGTCGTGAATGCCGTGATGCTCGCACCGCTGCCGTACGCCAACAGCGATCGCGTACTGCGGTTGTGGGACAAGAACGGAGCGGACTGGAATGCCGTCACCTTTGGCAACTACGGCACGTGGACGCAGGAAGCGCGCAGCTTCGAGGCGATCGCTGCCTGGTGGCCGGCGGGGAGCAAGACGCTCACCGGCATGGGCGATCCGGTGCGCATCGCCGGCGATCAAGCGACAGCGAGCTATTGGAAGGTCTTTCAGATCAAGCCCGTTCTGGGCTCCTACTTCAGCGACGCGGATGCGCGAGCGGGCGCGGCGCCCGTCGTGGTTCTCTCCGATGCGCTCTGGCGCAATCGCTTCGGCGGCGATCCGGCGATCGTCGGCAGAAACATCGTGCTCAACGGAACGCCGACCCGCGTCGTCGGCGTCGCGCCACAGGACTACATCCTGGACGGCAGCGCGGAGAAGATCTGGTCGCCACTCATCATCGCACCGGAGAAACTGGCCGATCATGCGGACCATGAGCTCAGCGTTGCCGGCCTCGTGAAGCGCGGTGTCAGCTTCGAGCAGGCGACGCACGAGCTGTCGCAGATCCAACGCGCGCTGGCGGTGCAGTATCCGCACTCCGGCTTCGACGACATCCACACCGCGCCGATCGCCGACGCGGTGCTCGGCTCGAACGGCAAGACGCTCTACATGCTGTTCGGGGCGGTGGGGCTGGTGCTGCTGATCGCATGCGCGAACGTCGCCAACCTGTTGATCGCGCGAGCCACCAGCCGGCGCGGCGAGATCGCCGTCCGCGGCGCGCTCGGGGCGTCGCGCGGTCGAATCATCCGGCAACTGCTCGTCGAGAGTCTGGTCATCGGCGTGGCCGGTGGAGTCCTCGGATTGCTGGTCGGCTACGCCGGCATTCGCTTCCTCGTCACGAGCCCGGTCTCCGTGCCGCGGTTGCAGAATGCCGCGTTGAGCCCGGCGGTGGTGTGGTTCACCCTGGCGCTTTCGATCGGCTGCGCGCTTCTGTTCGGGCTCGTGCCGGCGCTCCGCGCGGCGCGAGCGGATCTTCAGCAAACGCTGCGGGACGGAGGGCGCGAGGCGGCGAGCGGATCGCGCGACACGCTTCGCGGCCTGCTCGTCGTCGCCGAGCTGTGTCTCGCGCAGGTCCTGCTGATCGGGGCGGGGCTGCTCATCCGCAGCATGATGATGCTCACCTCCGTGCCGATCGGATTCGATACGCACAATCTGTTCGCCGCCTCGATCGCGCTGCCGGTGGCGCGCTATCCCGACGCCGCGAGCTGGGACGCGGCTTTCCGTCAGATCGAGCAGAACGTCGCGGCGATTCCGGGAGTGAAGTCGGTGGGGCGCTCGCAGGTCGTGCCCATCTACGGCGGCGGGTGGAACTGGACGGCGATGCGCGAGGGGAGCGACGGCCACGACGCGGGCGCCACGGTCGCGGACATGCGCTCGGCGTCGCCGGACTATTTCAGAACGCTCGGCCTCCCGATGCTCCGCGGACGCTCTTTCACGAACGCTGATGTTCCGGATGCGCCGCCGGTCGCCATCGTCTCGCGCAGTCTGGCGAAGCGACTCTACGGCGACGCGGATCCGATCGGCCGCCGGATCTCGAATGGAAGCGTCGAGAAGCCGAACTGGCGCGAGATCGTGGGCGTCGTGGACGACATGCGGGCGAACGGACCGCGCGACGAAGCGCCGCTCACGTTCTACATGCCGGCCTCGGTGTTCGCGAACCCATCGCAGACGCTGCTCGTGCGCGGGAACGTGCCCGTGCTCACGTTGGTGCCGCAGATTCGACGCGCCCTGGCGGGCGTCGACGCGCAGCTCGCGCTCTCGGGTCCGTCGACCATCGACGCGTCGCTCGGACGGCTGCTCGCACTGCCGCGCTTCACGATGCTTCTGCTCGGGCTCCTGGGCGCGACGGGGCTCGTGCTCGCGACGATCGGAGTGTATGGCGTCATCTCGTACTTCGTGACCCAGCGGACCCACGAGTTCGGCGTTCGGCTCGCGCTCGGGGCGTCGGGCGGCGCGGTGCGCTGGCTCGTGGTACGACAGGGCCTGCAGCTTGCGGTCATCGGCACGACCCTCGGGGTGGTGCTGGCGCTGTTCGCGGCGCGCCTGCTCTCGTCGTTTCTCTTCGGGGTGACGGCGCGAGATCCGCTGACGTTCGTCGTCGTCCCGGCGACGCTCAGCGTGGTCGCGCTGGCGGCGAGCTATATTCCCGCGCGACGCGCCACACGAATCGACCCACTGGAGGCCTTGCGAAGCACATGACCGATCCAGCGCCGAGCCGCCCCTGGAAGTTCACGATGGTGATGGGGATCGTGCTGATGGCACTCGGCGCCTTCATCGGCGTGCGGCCGCTGTTCACGCACTTCGCCGTGCTCACCGGCGCGCGATGGCTGGACATCACGTTCGCGCTGGTGTTCCTCCTGCGCGGCTGGATGAACGTGAAGACGGCGCAGCGGCGACGCGCGGGGTGAGCGAGCGCGCAGCTCGAAGCTAGATTGTGCGCATCGATGCCTTCCTTCATGGCTTTCTTCAAGCGAAAAGAAAAAGCGCCGGACGAATCCCAGCGACTGGATTGGAAGCTGCTCGAGCGCGGCACGATCGCGCTCTATTACAAGTCGTCGGTGCTCTCCGCGGATATCGGTTGGCTCAAGCAGCAGGGGTACGTCGTCCACGAAATGAACGGCAGCGGCTGGACGACGCCCGAGGCGTTTCACGCCGACGCGCAGCGCGCGCTCTCCTTTCCGTCGTACTACGCGAAGAACCTCGCGTCGTGGATCGACTGCCTGCCCGAGCTCGCGGTGCCCGACGAAGGAGGCATGGCGCTCGTCTTCCGGCGTTACGACGTCTTCGCGAAAGCGCAGCCGTCGCTCGCGCAGACGATTCTCGACAGTCTCGAATCGACGTCGCGACGCTTTCTGCTGACCGGCCGGCGATTGATCGCGCTCGTGCAGTCGGACGATCCGCGCATTCGGTTCGATCGCGTCGGTGCGTTGCCGGTCACCTGGAATCCGCGTGAATGGACGGAAGCGGACCGAGGGCTTGGCCGCGGCGAGTAGGGTTTTTTCCTACTCGCAGCAGCATCGCGCCGGGTCGTCCCGGTTGCTGCGCCGCCCACGGCGGGCAGGTGCACGGGGCCGGTGACGCTCGGTATGTTGAAATCGACATACCTATCCGTTCCAATATTTCTGCTTTCGATGTCTGGAGGTGACTCGCCGATGCTGACGCGTCGATCCGTACTCGCGTTCGCGACGGTCCTGACCGCTTGCCAAGCCGTTCCGGCTCCGCCGCCGTCCGCGGGGCCCGATGTGGGCAAGCGATGGGTTAGTGAGCATGGCATGGTGGCGTCGGGCAACGCGTACGCGAGCGATGCCGGCGTCGAGATGCTGAAGCAGGGTGGTAATGCCGTCGATGCGGCGGTCGCTGCGACGTTCGCGATCGGCGTGGTCGAGCCGATGATGAGCGGGCTGGGCGCGGGCGGCAGCATGATGATCTGGCGGCAGGGGCCGCGTGCCGCGGACTATCTCGATTTCTATAACGCCGCGGGCGAGGCGGGCAACAGCGCCGTACTCGCGAATCCGGGCACGTCGATCAGCGCGCGCGGCGCGGCGATCCCGGGCGCGGTCGCGGGCCTGCTCGCGGCGCATGAGAAGTATGGAAAGCTGTCGCGCGCCGCGGTGATGGCGCCGGCGATCCGCCTCGCGCGCGACGGGTTCGTCGTCAACTCGCTGCTGGCGCGCGAGTTGATCGCGGACTCATTGAAGATTCTGCATACCGCCGGCGCGAAGCGCGTGTTCATGCCCAACGGCCGGTTCGCGCGAGCGGGAGACCGGGTCGTTCAGCCCGAGCTCGCGGCGAGCCTCGAGCGCATCTCGGCGGAGGGCGCGTCGGCATTCTACCGTGGCGCGATCGCGCAGGATCTCGTGCGGGAGCTCGGCGCTGACGGCAGCCCGCTCACCCTCGCCGACCTGGCGCAGTACGAGCCGCGCTGGAAGCGTCCGCTCTGCACGACCTATCGCGGGCGTGTGGTCCTCTCGGCGCCGCCGCCGCAGTCGGGCATGCAGGTGCTCGAGGCATTGAACATTCTCGAAACGACGCTTCGGGCTCCCGCCCTGCCGTCGCGCGACACGGCGGCGTTCGGCGTGCTCGCGCGCGCGCTCAAGCAGAGCGTGACCGACCGCGGCACGTACGTGGGCGATCCGCGTCTGGCCGCGGTGCCCGCGGCGGGTGTCTCGTCCAAGGTCTTCCTGACGAGCCACGATGCCTGGGCCGCCGACGCCCTTCCGCCCTCGGCGGAGTGTGCGCCGTTCGCGCCGTATGGGCCGTCGCCGGTGGCGAATCGTCCCGCGGCACCCGGCTCCTCGGATGACGGCGCGCAGGCAGAGACGACGCATCTCTCGGTCGTCGACGCCGAGGGCAACGCGGTTTCGCTGACGAACACGAACGGGCAGGGCTTCGGCAGCGGTGCGTGGGTCGACGGCTTCTTCCTGAACAGCGCGATGTACAACTTCTCGCGCGAGGCGACGAGCCCGAACGCGGGGGCGCCGTTCAAGACCCCGGCGTCCACGATCGCGCCGACGCTCGTCCTCGGCGACGGCCGCATTCAGATGGTGGTGGGATCACCTGGATCGCTGGCGATTCCTCCGGCGATCGTCGAGACGATCGTGTACACGATGGACTACGGGCTCGATCCGCTGCAGGCGCTGCGGATGCCGCGGATCATCCCGAACGCGAACCGTCTCCAGATCGAGGATGGTTTCTCGAACGAAGTCCTCGCTCATGCGCGTGGCATGGGCTTCGACGTGGTCGCGCTGCCGCCGACGGACATGGCGTTCGGCGGGGTTCACGTCATCACCCGCGTGGGTTCACGCTGGGTTGGCGCCGCGGATCCGCGGCGTGATGGTGAGGTGCGCGGCTACTGAGTCGCGCGCCTTTGTTTTTTTCTCCCCCTTTCCCCAACAATTCATGTTCAATCTCATTCGATCGCGCCTCGCGGCGGCGATTCTGCTTCTGGGATTGCCGACGCTGGTCGTGGCGCAGACGCCAACGGGAACGATCACGGGCACCGTCGTCGAAACGTCGAACGGCCGGCCCGTGACAGGCGCGCAGGTGTACGTCCCCGCGACTCGGCAGGGCAGTCAGACGAACGACGTCGGCGCGTTCACGATTCGCGGCGTGCCGGCCGGCGCGGCGCGAATTCGCGTGCAGCTCATCGGCTTCGAGCCGGTCGAGCAGACCGTCACCGTGACGGACGGCGGCACGGCCAACGTCAGCATCAGCATGCATCGCACGGCGGTATCGCTCACCGAAGTCGTCGTCACGGCGACGGGTGAAGAGCGGAAGAAGGCGATCGGCAACAGCATCTCGACGATCGACACGGCGCAGATGCAGCGCCAGGGCGCGGTGAACACGCAGCAGGTGCTCGCCGGGAGCACGCCGGGCGTGACCGTGCTGGCGAACTCGGGCCAGCCGGGCGCCGGCGGCACGGTGCGTCTCCGCGGTGTGAACAGCATCAGCCAGGGGAACAACCCGCTGATCTACGTCGACGGCGTGCGCGTGTTCAACGGCTCGACCCCGACGAGCGTCGCGGGCCGGCAGTTCGTGAATCCGCTGAACGACATCCCCGCCGAGGACATCGACCGCATCGAGGTGGTGAAGGGACCGGCGGCGACGACCTTGTACGGCACTGAAGCGTCGGGCGGCGTCATTCAGATCTTCACGAAGCGCGGCACGGAGGGCGCGCGGTGGAACATCGATCTCACCGGCGGCTTCACCAACATGGGGCACGTCGGACCCAAGTCCGATCCGACCGGCATGGGGTTCAACCAGTGCCGCGGGCCGAACCTCGTGAACGGGCTCGGGCAGCGCTATGAGGATCCGACCTGCCCGTCCGACGGCGACTGGCTGCAGAACGGACCGATCCAGCGCGTCGGTGTCAACGTGCGCGGCGGCTCGGGGAACGTGAGCTACTTCGCGTCGGGCAACTACAACCTCGAGCACGGCGTGCTCCCGACCGGTGGCAACCGCGATCAGGATCTGCGCGCGAACGTGTCGTTCGTGCCGGCGCGCGGTCTGACGGTCGACCTCAACTCGTCGATCGTGCACCGGCGCGTCGACTGGTATCCGGACGGCAACAGCAGCAACGGCGCGATGCTCAACATCTCGCGCGGCCCGGGCTCGAACTTCAAGGGACCCGGCTGCACGGATCCGGACGTCGTCTGCGTGCTGAACGACAGCATCTTCACGTCGACGTCGTTCACGGCGACCGATCACTTCGTGACCGGTGCGACGTTCACCTACGCGCCGATCACGCAGTGGTCGACGCGCCTCGCGCTCGGCTACGACTACAACAACGCCGACGTCACGACCATCACCCCGTTCGGCCATCTGCGTGTGCCGCTCGGCTCGTACTACGAGACGCTGTGGAATCGCCAGCTTCTCTCGTTCGACCTCGCGAGCACGTGGCGCCAGCCGCTCGGCGCGAATTTCGGTTCGACGACGTCGTTCGGCGCGCAGGCCTTCGACAGCCGGCTGCACTCGACGGAGCTCCAGACCGACAACTTCGCCGGCCCGGGTGATCCGACGCTCGTCAGCGGATCGCTGCGCACGATCAACGACGTGAACCAGCAGCGGGTGATCAACGCCGGCTTCTTCGGCCAGGAGATGGTGTCGTGGCGCGACCGGCTGTTCGTCACCGCCGGCCTCCGCGTCGACGGCAACAGCGCCTTCGGCGAGAGCTTCGGGCTGCAGGCGTATCCGAAGCTCAGCGCCTCGTACGTGATCTCCGATGAGGACTTCTGGCCCCTCAAGTCGGTGCTGCCCACGCTCAAGCTCCGCGGTGCTCTCGGCGAGTCGGGCAAGGCGCCGGGCGCGTTCGACGCGGTGCGCACGTGGATCCCCGTCGCGGCGGAGAACGGCCAGCCGGCCTTCACGACGTCGCAGATCGGCAACTCCGATCTCGGCCCCGAGCGCACGCGCGAAGTGGAAATCGGCTTCGACGCGAGCGGCCTCGATGGACGCCTCGGCGTCGTCTACACGTACTACAACCAGCACACGTTCGACGCGCTCGTTCCGGTACAGCAGGCGCCGTCGCTCGGTTTCGCGGGCAGCCAGCTGATCAACATCGGCGAACTGATGAACCGCGGCCACGAGTTGCAGCTCACGGGCGAGCTGATTCGCCGCCGCGACGTCAACCTCACCGCGAAGCTGAACTTCACGTCGCTGCACAGCGAGGCGGGCGACATCGGCGGCAATCCGATCGTCGTCAGTGCGCTCAACCGCACGAACGTCGTCGAGGGATACCCGGTGCCGTCGTACTGGGCCAACGTCGTGACGAACGCCAACGAGTTCGCCGCTCCGATCGTGGCGACCAATCAGTTCATCGGCGCGACGTATCCGACGAAGATCATCAGCCCGAACGTGACGGTGCGTCTGTGGGATCGCCTGACGGTCGACGCGCTCGGCGAATGGCAGCGCGGCGGGCACAACATGAACGCCGTCGGTTATCAGAACGCGAACCTGAACTCGTGGCAGCCCTGCTACGGCGTGCAGGACAAGCTGCGCGCGGCGGCGGCGGGCGACGCGCACGCGCTCGACGACGTGACCGCGCTCGATCGCGTCAAGTGCACGCTCACGTCGGGCGAGCGCGATTACGCGTACTGGGTGCAGAGCGCGGACTTCTTCAAGCTGCGCAGCGTGTCGCTGACGTACGACCTGCCCCCGCGCTTCCTGCGCGGCCACGGCGCGTCGCTCACGTTCGCGGGACGCAACCTGCTCACTCGCACCAACTACGACGGAACCGATCCGGAAGTCTCGGATCAGCGCGACGCGACCTTCTCGCGCCGCGACTACTACGTGTTTCCGACGTATCGCACGTTCACCCTGTCCCTTCGGGCGAGCTTCTGACCATGACTCATAGATCTCATCTCGCGTTGGGCGGCCTCGTCGCCGCGACGCTGCTGGCCGGCTGCGACATGACCGTGACCAACCCCGGTCCGCTGCAGGACGACCAGCTCAACACGCCGAGCGCCGTGCCGGCGCTCGTGAACGGCATGTCGGGCGACCTCTCGGCGGGCCTCGGCAACTATCTGCTTCGCGGCGCGCTCGCGGCGCACGAGCTCACCGAATCCGGCAACTACGCCGCCGAGCAGCAGTACTACCTCGGCATCATCCGGCCGGAGGACGTGAACCCCGACTGGGCAGGTCTGCAGACGGCGCGCTGGACGGCGGAGGATGGGCTCCGTCGCATGCAGGCGGTGCTCGGCTCGTCGTTCGAGTCGCACAGCGACACGCCGCGCGCGTACCTCTACGCCGGGTTCGCGAATCGCGCGCTGGGCGAGAACGTGTGCACCGGCGTGATCGACGGCGGTCCACCGCAGAGCGACAGCGTGTACTTCGAGCGCGCGGACAGCCTCTTCTCGCGCGCGATCAGCATCGCGACGACGCAGAACAACACGACGGTCAAGAACGCGGCGCTCGCCGGCCGCGCGACGGTGCGTGCGTGGCTCGGCCAGTGGGACGACGCGGCGACCGATGCGGCGCTCGTGCCCACGGCGTTCGTATTCAACGCGATCTTCTCGACGAATACCGATCGCGAGAACAACGACCTCGCCTACGAGACGGTGACGCGTCGCGAGAGCACCGTGTGGGGAACCGTCTATGCCGAGACGAAGTCGGATCCGCGCACGCCGTGGGACACCGTGAAGACGACCGGCGGCAAGGTGCAGACCGGCCAGGATGGCAAGACGCCGTTCTTCCGCCAGGGCAAGTACACGACGCTCGCGTCGAGCGTGCCGCTCGCCAAGGGCACGGAGATGCTGCTCATTCGCGCGGAGGCCTTGCTGCGCGCGCATGACGTGGACGGCGCGATGGGGCTGATCAACCAGGAGCGCGCGTTCTACGGCCTGGGCGCGCTCACGGCCGCCGACGAAGCCGCCGCGACGACCATCCTCCACGCCGAGCGTGGTTCGGTGCTCTGGCTCGAGGGACGCCGGCTGTGGGATTTGCGGCGCTGGAACGCCGAGGGGACCGACCATTTCCTGGACGGCCGCTCGAAGTGCATTCCGGTGAGCGCGAACGAAGCAGCGGCCAATCCGAACCTCCCCTGATACAATGAGCTTGCGCCCGCCAAACGGGCGCAAGCATTTTTGGGGTCTTCGCCTTCGCCAGGAGAGCAATGCGGCACGCGTACAAGTACAGCGGTGCGTTCGAGTCGAACTACGACCAACTCGCGCCGGGAGCCAACACCTATCAAGCGACCGACGGATCGAGTCGCGACCTTGCCTGGCCGGAGTCGATCGACGGCGTTCGGGTGAGTTACATGGAGAAGGCGGGGAAGAAGTTCTACGCCGTTCGCGTGCAGCACGACGCGCATGACGTGGTACTGGCCACGCCCGTGCATCTCGATCCGGCGCGCCACATGAACAACCGTCGTCTGACGGCGGATCCGTTGATGGTGACCGACGACGAGGCATCGGCACTTCTGGATGACATCATCCGCGACAATCCGGACAAGCAGGAAGAGCTCGCGCTGATGATCAACCGCATCAACTCGGTGCGCCGCGCCGAGCGAGCGAAGAACGAGTCGTAAGTGATCGGTGCACCTCGTCCGCGGCGCGTCGCCCCGTTGCGATCGCGCCGTGGACGGTGCCCGTGCGACCGTCGGGGTCCGTCGCTTCGCCGGCGAAGAACAGCGTGCCGCGCAGGGGACGCGCGAGCATCGCTGGCGCGCCGACTCCGCCTACCGTCTGGTAGCTGTAGACGCCGCGCGTGAATGGATCGTGCTCCCAGTCGTGCATCCATGCGCCCTCGACCATGGAGCGTACCCGCCTGAATGGTACGCCGAGCTGGCGGGCGAGCGATTCGATCGCCACCTGCTCCACCTGCTCGAATGCGAGTTGGGCGAGCGCCGTCGCGCCCGGGCCGCCGTGCCAGCCGATGAGAATCGGCGCGCGCATCGGATAGGCCGTCCACCAGATCGGAAACTGCTCGTCGCTCGTGTGCAGGAAGCTCATCGTATCGAGATCGGGGCGGCGGCTCTGCTTCGCGAACCAGTCCGCGGCCCAGAAGCGCTCCGAGAGGCGGAGGACGATTCGAACGACGGAGCCCATGGCCACATGCTCGAGCGCCTGCTGCTTGGTGCGAAGCTCGGGGTCGAACTCGATGGCGCCGTCGTCTCCGGCGTCGGCCTTGAGCACGCCGATCGGAACGGTGATGATGGCGGCGCGGGCGGTGATCGCCGGGCGTGCGCGGCCGTCGGGGTGGCGCGTCTCCACTGAGACGTTTCCCGGCGCCCATCGCACCCGCGTGACGATCGCCGACCGTCGAATGCGGTCGCCGAGTGGCGCGGCGAGGGTGTCGATGACGCGGTCGTAGCCGTCGATGACGCGTCCGATGCGGCGTTCGCGGATGTCGTCGCCGGGGCTGCCATCGTCGGCGAGGACGCGTTCACTCACGCGCGACGGATCGGCGGCGTGAAAGCCCTCGACGAACTGCAGCGCCAGGCGTCGCTCGGCGGCGAGGCGGCGTCCACCGGGTCTGGTCGCGAGGAACGCTTCGAAGGAGCGGTCGGGGGATCGCTTGGGATCGAGCTTGCGCATGACGCGGTCGAGCCGTTCCCAGAAGTCGTCCATTGGACGGAGTTGGGAGCCGGCGACCTGCCATCGGGTTCCGGCGATGTCGACGCTCGGGAGGCGGGCCTCCTTCAATAGGAGGTCGAGCTCGGGGGCGCTTCCGTGAATGAATTCGGCGCCGAGCTCGATGGGAACCGACGTGTTGTTGTCGCGGAGGGTGAAGATGCGGCCGCCGATGCGTTCACGGGCCTCGAGGACGACGACGTCGAGGTTCTGTTCGTGGAGCTGACGAGCGGCGGTGAGGCCGGCGGCGCCGGCTCCGATGACGACGGCGTCGAACATAAGAGCAGGATGATGCGATGACAGGATGATGGGAATGCTGGGATGATGGACCTGCGTGACGGCGCCAACAGCGCCAACGCGCAACCCCGCAACAGCGGAAGATCCAGCGACAACGGAACAACAACGGACCGCGCGGCACTGAGCGAACAGCGTGCCCCGAACCGGTGTGGAAAGGGTTCAGGCCGCAAGCAGTTCGCGGCCGGGCTCGCGAAGTGGTGGATAACCGGCTAAATTGTGGCGTGTAACTGCAAGCTCCTTAATCCTTTTGCCCAACGATCCCATGGACGGCACTACCGCCCAGTCGCTCTATCGTGAAGAAAAGGCCCGTGCGCTGCAGGAGCGCCGGATTTCGCACGCGCAGCTGATGGCCGAGGCGAAGGAAGCTTTCGCTAAGATGTTGGCGGACGCGCAGTTAGCTCGCAAAGGCGGCCGTCCCAAGAGCAATCCTGGGGCGCCCAATGCGGCCCGTCCGGCCGCTGCGGCTGCGCCGAAACCGGCCGTCGCGGCAGCGGTTCCGGACAAGAAGGCAGTCGTCGCCGCACCCGTAGAGAAGGCGCCGGCCAAGCCCGCCGCGGTAAAGGCGGCCAAGGCCGAGCCCGCGAAGGCGGCCAAGCCGGCCGCCAAAACGACGGCCAAGGCTCCGACCAAGGCCGCTGGAAAGACCGCGGCCAAGGCAGCGCCCGCCAAGAAGGCCCCGGCCGTTCACGTGCGTGTCGCAGCCAAGCGGGCGCAACCGGCCAAGAAGACCGCGGCCAAGAAGGCGGCACCGGCCCGGGCGGCAAAGCCCGCGAGCCGCGGCAAGGCGACGGCGAAAAAGCGGTAGTCTCGCCGGCCGAATGCGCGCACACCGCGTAGTCATCGGCCTCATCGCGGGGTTGGTTCTCGGAAGCGCGATCGGTGCGTCGGACAGCACGGTCGCGCTTCGTGTTGCCGGCTTCCTCGAGCCCATCGGCGCGCTCTGGGTCAACGCGATCCGTATGACGATCGTCCCGCTCGTGGTCGCGCTGCTCTTCATGGGCGTCGCCGGACACGAAGATGAGGACGGGCTCACCCGCCTGGCTGTCGTCACCGGCGTCACCTTCGTCGGTCTGTTGATCTTCGCCGCGACCATCGCGCTCGTGATCGTGCCGCCGCTGGTCAACGACATGAAGCTCTCGCCGGCGACCGCGGCCTCGTTGCGCGCCGCGGCGGAATCCGCCGCCGAGCAGACCGCGTCGCAAACCGCGCAGCTCCCCGGGTTCGGCGCGTGGGTGACCGGGCTGGTTCCGGCGAACGTCGTGAAATCGGCGGCGGATGGCGCGATGCTGCCGCTCATCGTCTTCACGCTGCTGTTCGCTCTCGCGGCGCGGCGGATCGAGGCGCCGCTCCGCCGCGCGCTCCTCGAGTTCTTCACGGCGATCGCCAACGCCACGACGACGATCGTCGACTGGATCATCGCCGCGGCGCCGATCGGTGTGTTCGCGTTGATCACCGCCGCGGCCAGTCGCGCGGGAACCGCGGTGGCCACGGCGACCGCCTACTACATCGCCGCGATCGCGGCGGCGCACGTTCTCGTCGCACTGCTCACCTACCCGCCCGCGACGATCCTCGGCCGTGTCCCACTGGGGTGGTTCACTCGTGCGGTGCTCCCCGCGCAGGCCGTGGCAGTCAGCTCCAGTTCGTCGCTCGCGTCGCTGCCCGCGCTGGTCGAAGGCTCGCGCGCACTCGGCCAACCGGTGGAGGTGGCCGGGTTCACGCTGCCGCTCGCGGTGTCGACGTTCAAGCTGGTCACGCCCGTGACGTGGCTCATGTCCGTACTGTTCCTCGCGAAGCTCTACGGGGTGACGCTCCCTGTCGGCGCACCGATGGTGATCGTCGCGACCGCGATCGTGGTGAGCTTCGCGACGCCCGGCGTCCCGCAGGGCGGACAGCTCGTGCTCGCGCCGATCCTCGCGAGCTACGGAATTCCGCCGGCGGGGGTCGCGCTGATCATCGCGGCGGACACGATTCCGGATCTTTTCGCGACGATGGCGAACGTGACCGGGGACTTCGCCGCGGCGACGATCGTGGCGCGGCACGGCGGCGACAGTGCGGATGCGCTGCCGGTCAGGGCAGAGCCGTTCGTGATGGAGATTGCGAAGCCGGTGGAGGCGACCGCATCATCCGTCGATGGTTGAACGGATGAACTTTTCTCGCGCTACCGCGATCGGTGTGATCGCGCTCTGCGCCGCGTGCAGCTCCAAGCCGCAGCAGCAACAACCAGCCACCAGGACCGATTCCTCCGCGCCCATCCCGATGCTCGGCGGCGCTCCGGGTTCGCCCGGATGTCCAGCGACCGGGCTGTGGGATCGATGCTCGGTGCTCTATCGACTCGATCGCGCGGGCATCGCGCCGCACATCGATTCGACCGACAAGATCGAGGAGACGTCGCTGACCGGCAAAGCCTTCGCCGTGAAGTTCGGCGTGAACTCGCGGCTCGAGCTCTTCCTCTATCCCGACAGCGCGTCGCGCGTGGCCGACGCCGCAAAGCTCGACCGCGCGAAGCTCGTCGGTCCGACGGCGCCACAGACGATGAATCGCGAGCGCACCCTGATCGAGAACGGAAATCTCATCGGTCTGTTGACGAGCCTGAACGATCGTCTGCGAGAGCGCGTGTCCGACGCCTTGAGCGCCGGAGCGCCACAGCCACCGGCGCCCGTGACGGTCAGATGATGGCGCGAACGGGCACGCGAGCGAGTGTGTCGATGTTTCTCGTGAGCGTCGCGGCGCTCACCGGACTGTCGTGTCGAACGATGCGCGGCAGCGCGCGTCCGGACATGAACGTCGCGGTGCCCGACAGCTTCGTCGTGCGGTTCGAGACGAGTCGCGGGCCGGTCGACGTGATGGCGCGCAAGGCCTGGGCGCCGAACGGAGTCGATCGGTTCTACACGCTCGTGCAGAGCCGCTACTACGACGACGCGCGGTTCTTCCGGGTCGTGAAAGGGTTCGTCGCGCAGTTCGGCCTCGCGTCGGAACCGTCGAAGACGGCGGCGTGGCGCGTCCGCGCGATCGCCGACGAGCCGGTGAAGCACAGCAACACGCGCGGGACGGTCGCGTACGCGCGCGGCGGACCGGGCACGCGGTCGGTGCAGCTCTTCATCAACCTCGCCGACAACGCGCGCCTCGACACGGCGAACACCTTCGGCTTTCCGCCGATCGGCGAGGTGATCGCCGGAATGGCCAACGTCGACTCGCTGTACAACGGCTATGGGAACGCTGCTCCGCGCGGCGGTCCGACAGCGACTGCGTCGGGGCCGCAGCAGGATTCGATCACGCGGCAGGGCAACACGTATCTCGCCCGCGGATGGCCGAAGCTCGACTACATCAAAGCGGCGCGCGTCGTGCGCGAGTGGCGGCCGTAGAAGACCGTTCGGTCACGAGGGGTTGCTGCTCGCCGCAAAGTGAAGCGCGTTGCGCGCGCCGGTGACGATGAACTGCACGGCGACCGCGGCCAACAGCAGGCCCATGATCCGCGTCATCACGCGGATGCCCGTCTGGCCGAAACGTGCGACGAGACGTTCGCCGACGCGGAGCACGATCCACGCGAGCAGCATCGTCACCACGACGGCGGCGGCGACGGCGAGCTTCTCACCCATGCTGCCCGCCTGGCCGGCGAGCACCATGATCGTCGAGATCGCGCCGGGGCCGGCCAGCATCGGCATCGCAAGCGGTGTGAGCGCCACGTCCTCCTTCGCGCTGCCCTCCGTGATCTCTTCGGTACTTTCCTGCGTGCGGCGAACGCCGTGCAGCATGTCCATCGCCACGACCCAGAGAATCAGGCCGCCGGCGATCCGGAATGCGTCGATCGAAATGCCAAAGAGCCGGAAGATCGCCGATCCGGCGAGCCCGAACGCGACCAGAATCAGCGTCGCCGAGACGCACGCCCGGCGCGCGGTGGCCGCCCGCTGCGCCGGCGTCTCCTTCTGGGTGATCACCAGGTACGTCGGGATCACCGCGATCGGATTGACGATGAACAAGATCGACGTGAACGCCAGCAGCGCGAACTGCGCGAAGTTCTCCATGACGGCGGACGGCTCGGTCAGCGGCGCATCAGATCGAGATCCAGCCCTGGGCGAGGCCAACGATGCCCACGATGGCGCCGATGATCGACACGACGAAGAGTATCATCTCCGGCGGCGTGAACACGCGCTTCCCCTGTTCGCGGCGCGCCATGAAGAACAGGATGGTGCCCGGCGCGTAGATGATGAAACTCAGAAGAAGAAACTTGAGACCGGCGGCGAACAGCAGAAACACGGTGTAGAACGTCGCGATGCCCGCGACGAGGGTCTGCCTGCCGCGGCTCGACGGATCGGTCTCATAAGTCTCACGCGTGATGCCGAGTTTGAGCGCGTACGCGGCGGCCAGAAGGTACGGGACGAGCGAGAGCGCGCTGCACAGCTTGAGCGTGAAGTCGAACGCGTTCTCGGAGAAGTAGGTGACCAGCAGGACGAGCTGGATCAGCACGGTCGTCATCACCAGCGCGGCCGACGGCACGTCCTTGCTGTTGGTCCTAGTAAGGAACCGCGGCATGTCGTCGCTCTTCGCGGCGACGTACGTGACTTCGGCGGCCATCATCGTCCATGCGAGGTAGGCGCCGAGCACCGAGATGATGATGCCGACGCCGATGAAGACCCGGCCCCACGGGCCGACTACGGTCTGCATCACTTCGCCGACGGATGGCTGGCGCAACTCGCTCAGCTCGGGGCGGAGCAAGACGCCGTATGACACCATCGTCACGAGCGAGAACAGGGCGAGCACGCCGAGGAAGCCGAGGATCGTCGCCTTGCCGACGTCCTCGCGCTTCCTGGCATAGCGAGAGTAGACCGTCGCGCCCTCGACGCCGAGGAAGACGAAGACCGTGACGAGCATCGTCGACTTCACCTGGGCGAAGATCGCCCCGACGCCGCGCTCGTCGCCGCCCCAGAGATTCTGCCGGAACACGCCGCCCTTCATCGCGAACCCGACCACGACGAGAAAGACGAGCAGCGGGATGATCTTGGCGATCGTGACGATCTTGTTGACCCCCGCGGCTTCCTTCACACCGCGCAGAATCAGGAAGTGAAAGAGCCAGAGACCGACCGAGGACACCGCGATGGCGGCAAGCGTATTCCCCTCGCCGAACGCGGGAACGGCGCCGCCGAGCGTCGACTTGATGAGAACCCAGTAGGTGACGTTGCCGACGCACGCGCTCGCCCAGTAGCCGAACGCGGAGAAGAAGCCGAGGTAGTCGCCGAAGCCGGCCTTCGCGTAGGCGAAGACGCCGGCGTCGAGATCGGGCTTCCGGATGGCGAGATTCTGAAACACGAAGGCGAGCATCAGCATGCCGGTGCCGGCGATCGCCCATGCGATCAGCGCGCCGTACACGCCGGTCGCCTGGCCGAAATTGCGCGGCAGCGAGAACACGCCGGCGCCCACCATCGACCCGACGACCATCGCGGCGAGCGTCGGCAGAGGAAGCTTGCTCGTCGCTTTCGTGTCGTCCTTCACGAGCTCGGGCCGACTCGGACCTTCCGGTTGGTCCTGACCGTATTTGTGTGCTGACGCCGCCATCTGATGTCTCCGTTTGTCGCCGTGTGTCAGGCTACCTTATCGGCCGGTGTCTCCTCGGTGGTCGTCCCACCGGGTGCATTCGGTTCGGTTTTCTCGATCTTGAATCCGGTGAAGCCATAGAGCACGCTCAGCACCGGGCTCAGGATGTTGAAGAAGCAGAACGGCAGATACGCCAACGTGGGAACGCCAAGCACGGCGCCCATGAACGCACCGCAGGAATTCCAGGGAACCAGCGGCGACGTCACCGTTCCACTATCCGCGCAGAGACGCGAGAGCATCGCGGGATGGAGCCCGCGCTTCGCGAACTCCGCGCGGAACGTGCGCGCCGGAAGCACGAGCGCGATGTACTGATCGCCGGCGATGATGTTGAGGCCGAAGGCACTGGCGAACACGGTGAGAAAGAGGCGGCCCGTGCCCTTCGCGGCGTTCACGAGCGGATCGATCAGCCGTTTGATGAGACCGAACTCGTCGAGCAGCGTGCCGAACGTGACCGCGCCCATGATGAGCCAGAGGGTCAGCAGCATGCTGTACATGCCGCCCCGCGACAGCAGGCGATCGATGTCGCCGAAGCCGGATTCGATGGAGAAGCCGGTGGACATGGCCAACCACGTCGAGCGGACGCCCGCGTGGAGGATCCCGATCCCGGGCACGCCGGCGAAATCGCGCACGATCTGCGGTTGCGTGAACATCGCGAGCGCGCCGGCGAAGATCGCGGAGCCCATCAGCGCGAGCGACGCCGGCGCTTTCCGTATCGACAGCACCACGAGCAGAACGAGTGGCAGCAGGTTCCAGAACGTGATGTTGAAGACCTGGTCGAGCTCCTTGAGCTCGACGGCGGTGTCGACGGCCGTCGCCTGCGGCGTGCGGAGCCCGATGACGAAAAAGAGCACGAGGCCGATCAGAAACGCGGGGATCGATGTCCACGCCTGTCGCCTGATGTGCTGGTAGAGATCGATCTCCACCATCTGCGCGGTGAGAATCGTCGTCTCGGAGAGGGGCGAGAGTTTGTCGCCGAGGTAAGCGCCTGAGATCACCGCGCCGGCGGTGATCGCGGGGGAGACGCCGAGCATCGTCGCGATGCCGACGAGACCGACGCCGATCGTGCCGGCCGTCGTCCACGAGCTGCCGATGGACAGGGCGATCGCGCCGCAGATGATCGTCGAGGCGGCGTAGAACCAACCGGGTGAGAGCAGTCGGATCCCGTAGTAGACGAGCGTCGGAATGGTTCCTGACAGGCACCAGGTTCCGATGAGCGCGCCAACGGCGAGCAGGATGAAAATGGCGCTGGTGATCGAGCCCATGGCGCGAGTCGCCGAGGCCTGGATCTCCGAGAACGGATGACCGTTCTTGAGCACGATCAGCGACGCCACCATCGCGCACACGACGAGCGCCGTCGGGATGGGTCCGTCGAGCGCATCGAGGCCGAACATCAGAATCGCGCCGCCGATCAGGACGACGAGAACGATGAGCGGAAGAATCGCGTCGAAGAGCGAAGGCTCGCGTACGAGGCGCTCCCCGGCCCTGTCGGTCGGTGTCATGGGTCGCGCTTCAGCGGGCACGTCATGCAATGCCCGCCGCCTCGCCCCTTGCCGACCTCGAAGCCGTCGATCTCGATGACCTCGACGCCGGCGTCGCGGAACTTCTGGTTGCTGTGCACGTTCTTCGAGTAGGCCACCACGACGCCCGGCGACAGCGCGACGACGTTGTTGCCGCTATCCCACTGCTCGCGCTCCTGCTGCGACTCGTCACCGCCGGTGGGCACGACGCGAAGCTCCTTCTCCTTGATGCCGATCCCGTCGGCGATGGCGCCGAGGAAGCTTTTTTCCGGCGTGATGTCGAGCGCCCAGGGCTTGTTGCCCGGCCGCACGCTGAACGCCTTCATGTCCTCGATCGCCTTGGGGTAGACCGTCACGATGTTGCGGTCCATGAAGGTGAAGACGACGTCGATGTGCAGAAATGCGCGCTTCTTCTCCATCTGGACGGCGATCACGCGGTCCGCGGCCCCCTTCTCGAACAGGCGATGCGCGAGTATTTCCGCCATGCGGGCAGTGGTGCGTTCGCTGAGCCCGATGAGGACCGTGCGATTGCCGATGGGCATGACGTCGCCGCCCTCGAGCGCGGCTCGGCCGAAGTCCTGGATGTCGAACTCGTCGTGCTCGTCCTCGTGGTCGACCGCGGGATACCAGAACTCGAATCCGGCGTCCTGGAACATCGGGTGAAAGCGATAGATCACGCCGATGTTCACCGTCTCCGCCTGCCGCGAGGGGAAGTGCATCGGGTTGAGCGAGACCCCGCCGTAGATCCAGCACGAGCTGTCGCGCGTGAAGAGATGGTTCGGCAGCGGCGGGAGGATGAACTGCGAGTCGTGCGTCGTGACGGCCGTGAGCGAATGGACGTCGAGCGCCCGATCGGCATACTTCATCAACTCGGCGCGGGTGATGCCGCCGATGAGATGGGTCGCGAGCTCGTCCGCCGTCATGTTGCCGAGTGCCTCGGTGACGGCATCGACGGCGATGGGTCCGACGGTGTACGGGCTGACCGTGTGCTGGATCGCCCAGTCGCGGGCGCCCGGCTGCTGGAGCGCCTCGGCGAGCAGGTCGTGCACGTGGAAGACCTCGACGCCGCGGTCGCGCATTTCTCGCACGAACTGATCGTGTTCCTTCTGCGCCATCTCGACCCAGAGCACGTCGTCGAAGAGCAGCTCATCGCGGTTCGAGGGAGTCAGCCGCTTGAGGCTCAGGTCGGGGCGATGCACCATGACCTTGTGCAGCTTCCCCACCTCCGAGTGCACACCGAATGGCGCGGGCGTGCTATTTCCCATCGTGCTTCTCCTTGTCGGGCTCGAGCGTGAGCGAGTAGTTGAACCGGGCGGTGAGCTGCAGTCGGAAGTCGTTCGACGCGAAGCCGTCGAAGGCGTTGGTCCGGCGCCCCCACTGGAACTCGCCGCCGACCATCACGTCCTCGGCTGCGTTGTAGAGCAGGTTGGCGACGGCGTACTGGCCGCTGTGGTAGGCGAGTGCGCTCTGACCGTTGCTGTTCGTGACACGCAGACCGGACCAGCCGATCGAGCTGGTGACCTTGTCGTTCCACGTGTGATCGTAGAACGCGAGGCCGGAGAACACCGGCAGCGTCACCGCGCGAATGACCACGCCGGAGCCGTCATCGCGGACGCGCAGGCCGACGTCGTAGGGCGCGTCCATGTAGTCCTGGATGCCGCGGCCGTAGGTGATCTGCAGTTTGAGGACGTCGGTCTTGCTCGCCTTGACGTTGGAGCTGCCACTGAGCCCCCACGCGGTCACATGCCCGCCGAGGTCGAGCGAGTCGTCGCGCAGGAGATCGTCCCAGTAGATCCAGCGGAGGATGCCGCTGAGCTGGACATAGCCCCACTTCTGCCCGAGGCGTCCGTTCGCCGAGAGGTTCGGGACCGGGAAGCGTCCGCGGACGCCGCTGATGTCGAGGTGGTCGTCGAGGTCGCCCTGGTCGGCGCTCGCGCCCGGACGTTCGATCGCGAGCGTGATGCGCGAGTCGCCCTGCACGGGCATGTAGCGGAACTGGACGTTGCGAAAGAAGACGATGCCGGTGGGTCCCCAGTACTCGAGGGTGTTGGGGAAGACGTCGATGTCCATGAACGGGCTGTCGAACTGGCCCGCGCCGAACCGTCCAAGCTCGGCGTAGGCGCGCACGAGGTTGAATGCGGTACGTCCGCGGTTGGGGCCGGAGCCGAAGAGGTCCCAGTCGAGGATACCCTTGACGTCGCCGGCGTCGGTCGGGACGGTGGTGCGGACGCCGAAGCGCGTCGGACGCACGCTGAAGTAGGCGTGTCCGTCGCGTCCGAATTGCTCGTCGAAGGCGGGCAGCTGGGTCGGCCGCAGCACGTCGAAGAAGTCGGGGTTGACGGACTTGAAGTCGTAGATGCCGTCGGAGACGAGTTGGCCGAAGAACTCGATGCTCGGCCGGCTCGGGAGGCTGTCCGGGCCGCTGGCGCGCGTCTGCGCCGCGAGCGTCACGGGCGCTGATGAGAGCGCAAGAATAATAGTTCGTGCAATGCGACGACACGAGATGGTCGTCGGTCGTCGAGAGACGATCGAGCGCACGGATGTGTTCCTCACTCCAGGTCATCGACTCGAAAGCGCAAATCATGGACCCCCTTCGAGGCAGAGTCCGCGCACGCTGCCCGAGGCCGCCGGGCGACAAATGCCCTGGACCGCTTGACGCCCCGCGCCCCAGGGTGTCGATTCTGCGACGCTCGCCTGGCCGTCTCACCTCGACCGTGATGCGCACATGGCTGCACCGCTTCCGATTCTCGACCGCGGTTTTGGAGACACTCTCCGGCGTGATGCCTGGTGGCTGCAGCCACTCGTCACGTTCGTCATTCTGGGCGGGTTCGTCGTCTACGCGACGTGGGCGGCATTCCAGAATGCTCATTACACCTACGGGCCGTATCTGTCGCCCTTCTACTCGCCGGAGCTGTGGGGTGACTCCCCGCATGCGTGGTTCGGGGCGAAGCCGACATGGTGGCCGGGGCTCCTGCCGTTCTCACCGGCGCTGCTGATCCTCCCGTTCCCGGGGCTGTTCCGGTTCACCTGCTACTACTATCGGGGCGCGTACTACAAGGCCTTCTGGGCTGACCCGCCGAACTGCGCGGTCGGCGAGCCTCGAAAGTCGTATCTCGGGGAGCGGTACTTCCCGCTCATCCTGCAGAACGTCCATCGGTACTTCATGTACGTCGCGCTGTTGTTCCTGTTCTTCCTGGCGCACGATGTGTGGAAGGCGCTCTGGTGGGACGACGGTGCGGGGGGCGTTCGGTTCGGCGTCGGCGTCGGCACGATCGTCCTCGCGGCCAACGTCGTCCTGCTCAGCTGCTACACGCTCGGCTGCCACTCCTTCCGGCACGTCGTGGGCGGCTTTCTCGACCAGCTCTCCAGGCACCCGGTAAAGAAGAAGGCGTACGACTGCTCGAGCTGCCTCAATCGGTGGCACATGAAGTGGGCGTGGATGTCGCTGTTCGGTGTCGCGCTGACGGACGTCTACGTCCGCCTCTGCTCAATGGGGCTCATTCACGATGTGAGGATCTTCTAGATGAGGTCTCGGAACAGCGTCACCGCAAAGGCGCCAGAGCGCAGCGATGCGCGGAGAAAGCGCAACAGCCAGTACGGTCACAGACCGATGGATGAAGTCAGACTCGGCGCCTCCGCGGTTGGCGCTCCCCTCTCCGTGCCCGAGAACGATCGATGACCCCGGAACTCATCGAGCATGAGCACGACGTGATCGTGATCGGCGCCGGCGGCGCGGGACTGCGGGCGGCGATCGAAGCGGCGTCGCAAGGAGTAAGTGTGGGGCTGGTCTGCAAGTCGCTCCTCGGCAAGGCCCACACGGTGATGGCGGAGGGCGGCATGGCGGCGGCGATGGGCAACGTCGACGATCGCGACAACTGGCGCGTCCACTTCGCCGACACGATGCGCGGCGGACAGTACGTCAACAACTGGCGGATGGCAGAGCTGCACGCGAAGGAAGCGCCGGAGCGCGTGAAAGAGCTCGAGGCGTGGGGCGCGGTCTTCGACCGAACGCCCGACGGGCGAATCCTCCAGCGCAACTTCGGCGGCCATCGTTACCCGCGACTGGCACACGTCGGCGACCGCACGGGGCTCGAGCTCATTCGCACGCTGCAGGATCACGGGGTGCATCAGGGCATCGACGTCTACATGGAAGTCACCGTCACGACGCTGCTCAAGGACGGCGATCGCGTCTGCGGCGCATTCGCCTACGATCGCGAGCGGGGTCGTTTCCGTCTCTTCAAGGCGAAGGCGATCGTGCTCGCGACGGGCGGCATCGGACGCGCGTTCAAGATCACGTCGAACAGCTGGGAGTACACGGGCGACGGCCAATCGCTGGCGTACCACGCCGGAGCGGTTCTGCAGGATATGGAGTTCGTGCAGTTCCATCCGACCGGCATGATCTGGCCGCCGAGCGTGCGCGGGATTCTCGTGACCGAGGGCGTGCGCGGTGAGGGCGGCGTCCTCAAGAATCGCGACGGCAAGCGGTTCATGTTCGAGAACATCCCGGAGAACTACCGGGCGCAAACGGCCGACAGCCCGGAAGAAGGCTGGAAGTACACCCAGGGCGACAAGAACTCGCGACGGCCACCGGAGCTGCTCACCCGCGACCACGTCGCGCGGATGATCGTGCGCGAGGTGCGCGAAGGCCGCGGCTCGCCGCACGGTGGCGTGTTTCTCGACATCGCCTGGATCAAGGAGAAGCTTCCGAACTCCGAGGCGCACATCAAGCGCAAGCTGCCGAGCATGTACCATCAGTTCAGCCAGCTCGCGGGGATCGACATCACGAAGGAGCCGATGGAGATCGGCCCGACGACGCACTACATCATGGGCGGCATCCGGGTCGACGGCGACACGCAGATGTCGAACGTTCCGGGGCTCTTCGCCTGCGGCGAATGCGCCGCCGGACTGCACGGCGCCAACCGGCTCGGCGGCAACTCACTGTCGGACCTCGTCGTGTTCGGCAAGCGTGCGGGCGAGTACGCGGCGCGGTTCGCACGGGCGAACGGCGCGATCACGGTCGATCGCGCGCAGGTCGACGCCGCCGCACGCGACGCCGTGGCGCCGTTCGAGGCCGAAGGGGACGGGGAGGGCCCGTATCAGGTTCAGGAGTCGCTGCAGGAAGTGATGCAGGACAACGTCAACATCGTGCGTGAACAGGGGCAGATGGAGGTGGCGCTGCACGAGATCGAGCGGCTCAAGGTGCGCGCGCGAAAGGTCGCGGTGCGCGGCAACCGCGAGTACAACCCCGGTTGGCACACGGCGCTGGATCTCAAGAACCTGCTCACTGTCTCCGAAGCGATCGCGCGGTGCGCGATCGAACGCAAGGAGAGTCGCGGCGGACACTTCCGCGAGGACTATCCCGACAAGGATCCGAGCTACGGAGCGTTCAACTTCGTCGTGCGGAAGAACGGCGACGGCGCGATGGAGCTGTCGCGCGAGCCGATCCCGCCGACGCCCGACCACCTGAAAGCCGTAATCGAGGAGATGAAGTGATGGCGACTCCGACGGCAGCGACCCAGGCGAACGACGCATTCACGCGCGCGCAGGCCGAGCAGGACGCGGCGGCAAAGCACACCACGCGGTCGTTCAAGATCTGGCGAGGCGAGAGCGGCACGGGTGAATTCGTCGAGTACAAGCAGGACGTCGTCGAGGGCATGGTGGTGCTCGACGCCGTTCACGAGATCCAGGCGACGCAGGCGAACGACCTCGCCTGCCGCTGGAACTGCAAGGCCGGCAAGTGCGGGTCGTGCTCGGCGGAGATCAACGGCATGCCGAAGTTGATGTGCATGACGCGGCTCGCCGATCTCGACGCGAGCAAGCCGGTGACGATCGAGCCGATGCGCACCTTTCCGCATGTGCGCGATCTGGTGACCGACGTGTCGTGGAACTTCGAGCAAAAGAAGAAGATCAGGAAGTTCGCGCCGCGAAAGCCGGACGCGCCGGATGGCACGTGGCGGATGCAGCAGGCGGACATCGATCGGGTGCAGGAGTTCCGAAAGTGCATCGAGTGCTTTCTCTGCCAGGACGTGTGCCACGTGCTGCGCGACCATCACAAGCACGACAGCTTCATCGGGCCGCGCTTTCTGGTGCACACGGCGGCGCTCGAGATGCATCCGCTCGACACGGCCGATCGCGTTCCGGAACTGCGCGAGGCGCACGGGATCGGATACTGCAACATCACGAAGTGCTGCACGAAGGTCTGTCCGGAGCACATCACGATCACGGACAACGCGATCATTCCGCTCAAGGAGCGGGTCGTCGACGAGTTCTTCGATCCGGTGGGGAAGCTCGTAAAGATCTTCTCACGACGAACAGGCGGCCAGGGTCAATGAACTACTCCGCCGCGGAGGCGGGGAGGAGCGCAGAGCATCAGAACAGAAGGGCGGAATCGCCCAGCATTCGGGTCACGGAGATAACGCACGTTCAAAATCACCAAGGCGGGTGCCGAGATGAATCTCAAGCCGATTACGCGCGAAGGAATTCCGACCGCACTTCAGAAGGCGGAACGCTACCGGTTGCTCAATGAATCGGCGGCGGCTGAGAGCATCTGCCTCGACGTGTTGCAGGTCGATCCGGAGAATCAGGAGGCGCTCGTGTCGTTGCTGTTGTCGGTCACCGATCAATTCGGTGAGGAGCTGTCGGGCGGCGTGCGGCGCGCGCGCGAAGTGCTGCCGAGGCTCGCTGACGAATACGATCGCGCGTACTACGCGGGTATCATCTGCGAGCGCCGCGCTCGCGCGCAGCTGCACAGTGGGGCGTTCGGGTCGTCGGACGTGGCGTCGGAGTGGTTCCGCGACGCGATGCGATGGTATGAGAAGGCCGAGCAAATCCGGCCGGCGGGGAACGACGAGGCGATTCTACGCTGGAACACCTGCGCGCGGATGCTCGAGAAGCACGAGCGTGTGGACGTCGCACGTGAGTACGAACCCGCGCTCGACGACTGAGTTCAGGTTCTAGGGATCGTCGCTCCACACGATCATCGCGAACAGCTCGACGTCACCGACCGGCGCGGTCGCGACGGCGCGAGCATTCGCCTCGCCGAACGCCGCAAGGGAGCGAAGCCACGCTTCGTCGGGAAGGTCGGCACGCGCGAGCAGCTCGAGCACGCGTTCGCCTCCTTCGCCGAGCGGGGCCGTCGCCGCGGTGCGCGCGGCATCGGCGAGTTGGACGAGCGCGGCCCGTCGATAGCGCGGAGCGCGCGCGAGCGTCTGCGCGATGCGACCCAACGCCGCGCGGCGAGATCGCGCACTCGCCGCCGCGGCAAAATCGATCGACGCACGGCCGCGCGACGACTGCAGGTAAGCGTACACCCGCTCGAGCGCCCCGCGTATGAGTCGGTCCGTGGGCGCACGATCCAAAGCGGTCGCGCGTACGACAGCTTCGCGAATCGTCCGCGGGTCGTTCGCGACACCAGCGCCAATATCGGCAATCAGACGAGGAGCGCCACGCTCGCGTACGACAGCGAGGAAGCCGGCGACGGCGCACGCGGGCAACTGTTCCGCCGATCGGCCGACCGAGGCGACGAGGATCGTGTTGGTGACCGACGGGTCCGCCTCTCCGGACGACGTCGTACGCCACTCTCGCAGCATGCGATCGATCTCACCGGTCTGCTCGGCGAGGCCCTGATCGGCGGGCGACCGCGGCGTGGTCACGAACGACGGAAGGATTCCGCCCGCCACGCCGATCGTGCGCGCCGCGACGCTCAGCTTATCGCGCAACCGCTGCTCGATCGCCAGCATGCGCTCCGCCCGCGCCGGCGGAGCGAAGCTGTAGACCGTGACGACCGAGTGTCGAGCGCCGAGTCGACGAACGCGTCCGACGCGCTGGTCGAGCTTCGCCGGATTCCACGGGAGGTCCAGATGCACGACGACCGACGCTTCCTGCAGGTTCAGCCCTTCGCTCAGCAAATCGGTCGCGAGCAACAGGTCGATGCGCTCGGCCGGATTCACCGCGGCACGATCTCGCGACGGCTCGAACTGAGCAAGTATCGCGCGACGCGAGCAACGTCCGCTCGCAATCCATCCGCCGCGCGCCGTGAGCGCCGCAATGCCAGGAACGGCGGCGAGCCGTCGCCGAAGGGCGGAAACCGTTTCGCTGTACTGGGCGAACGCGATGATCCGCTCGCCGCGGTGAATCGCGAGCAGATGCGTGAGCAGGCGAGCACGCTCGTCATCGGGATCCGGCGTGCGTCGACAGTGCGCGAGCAGAGCATCAACGCCGGCCGTATGCCGGTCGATGCCGATCGCGAGCGCGTCCGGATCCTCCTCGCCACTCGGCGCCGCGACGACGAGCTCCGGAAACGCGAGCTGCAGTCCATCGCCACCGTGCGTCCACGCCGACAACTCGGCGCGGGTCGGAGCGCGCCCGGCCCCGAGCGCGGCGAGCAGCGCAAAGCCGCGCGACCGACGACGCTCGAGCGCCGCAACCAACGCGGCACGACTCGACGCCCACTGATGCACGAGGCCGTAGCGGAGAAGCGTCGCGGCGATGCTTTCGTCTCTGGCGGCGACGGGCGGCGGCAGCGCGACGATCAGGTCGAGGCAGTCGTCGACCGTTTCGAGTGCGATCGGAAGCGGACCGTTGATGCGCGGAAGTTCCAACGACCGCGGATCGTCGGAAGTACGGACGACGAACCGCGCACGCTCGTCGTCGCTCATCGTCCAGGCACGACGGCCCGCGAACAGCGCCAGCAATGCGGCGAGATCGCCGTCCCGATTCTGAATCGGCGTGGCGCTCAGGAGGAGCAGCGGCGATCGACCGAGGCTCGCGGCAAGCGTCGCATAGCGCTTCGACGACGGCGACCGGAACCGATGCGCTTCGTCGACGATGAGCAGGCCGGGCAGGCAGGCGAAGGACGACATCCGGCTCAGGCGCTCGTGGGTGAGAACGCTGCCTTCGAAGCCACAGTCTCGAAGGGCGTCGAGCCACATCGCTCGGAGCGCCGCCGGCGCGACCACCGTCGCGCGGTTGCCAAAGGCGCCGGCGACCGCGATCGCCGTGAAGGTCTTTCCGACGCCGACGGCTTCGGCGAGTAGCGCTCCGCCGTGCGCGCGCAGGAGCACGACCAGCCGTTCCGCCGCGACGCGCTGGCGGTGGCGCAATTGGATCGCGCCGAGTTGCGGCGCAATGCGAGGGAGGTCACCGAGCATCGCTGCGCCGATGCGCGCGCGGACGTCGCCGGCGCTCCGCAGCTGAATGTGCGTCAGGCCATCCATGCGACGAGCGGCGCAACGTCGTCGTGCGAGACGCCGAACGCGGCGAGCGCCGCCTCCAACAACGTCGCTTCGCTCGGCGACCGAATGCCGTCTCTCGCGGCCGCACCGATCGGCGCGAGTAGCGCACGAGCGCGCGGCCAATCCGTCGGGATCGGCAACAACGAGGTCGTCCACCCCAGGTAGCGTCGATAGCCGCCGCGCGCGGGTTCCGCGAGCGCGTCCAACCAGGCGCGGGCGAGCGCGGAGTTGAGCAGAACCGCGAGCGCGTCGGCGTCGGCGAGCGTTCGACAGCGTGCGACGTAGCAGGTATTGAGTGGGACATGGGCATCGCCAGCGGGAAGCACGGCCGCCCGGGGCTCGCGGCCGACGTCGCCCCACACGACGCGCGGGAGATCGGTCCGTGCGCCCTCGATTCGAAAGAGCGACCACCAGCGCGCCGTCCGGCGGGCGTCCGCGCGACGCACGAGCGTCGATCGCCAGGGGCGAAACCAGCGCGCGAGGGCCGGCGACAGCGTGGCGAGCGGCGCATCGAGCGCGTCGTGCGTCCACAGAATGGCTTCGTCGGTCGGCTCGATATGCCACCGGCGCAGGCGTTCGCCGCGGAGCAGCGGACGGACGACGTTCGCATCGACCGCGATCGTCCTGCCGTCCGACGCGCGAACGACGCACTCGGCGACATCGCGCTGCCGCATGTGTACGACGAATGCGTCGTTGCACCCGCACTTGACGCCGAGTAGCGGACGGCCGAGCGGCGAGGCGGCGAGCGGTTGGCCGGCCTCGCGAAGGAGCGAGAACGCGGCACGCGCGTCCGGCGGAAGAAGCAGCCACGGCGCGCCAGGCGAGTCATCGAACGCCACCGAAGTGAGCGGCATCCGCCACTGAAACGACTCTCGCCCGCGACGGTGCACCACGACGTCGGCGCACGCCGTTTCGGGCGCCGTGCGTCGTGCGGCGACGACCAGCGACGGATACACCGCGGCATCGAACAGCGCGGCCGACTCCGAGAAGTCTTCGACGCGCCGAAGCGTCGTCTCCGTCGCGAGGAAGCCGCGGACCCCGCCGCCTGAGAGCGAGCGCCAGAGCTTCGCGGGCACGAGCAGAGCGATCGTGCCGGCGGGTGCGGTGAGACGGATCGCGCGCTCGATGAAGAGCGCAGCCAGATCGACCTGGCCGGCGAAGCCGCGCGTCGCTCCGGCGACGCCCGCACCCGCATCCCACGCCGCGAGGCGCGCGACGGTGAAGTCGCGACGAAACGCCGCGCGTCGCTCGCTCGGAATGCGATGCAGCCGGACCCAGGGCGGATTCCCGATCACGAGGCTGAAGCCGGCGCGCGCAGCGACGTCGGCGAAGTGCGCGCCAAACGAGAAGGGCAGGGCTCCGCCGGCGAGAATGCGTCGGCGCGCATTGCGCAGGACGGTCGCCTTACGACGCAGCTCGTGCGACGTCTGGCGCTCGTCGAGCGACGCGGTGTACCGCTCGCCGAAGAGGTCATGCCCGCGCCGTACGCCGAGCAACTCGCGCCGGCGCAGCGTCGTCACCTGCAGCTCCGAATCGACGGCGGCGAGCGCGCACGCACGCTCGGCGCGGTCGAGCTGTCGCGCGAGCGAGGATTTCCTCGCGCCCGTCGCGCGGGTGTACCGCTCGCGGAGCCGACGGACCACGTCGCGCCCGGAGTTGCCTCGCGGTGGATCGAAGTCGGCGCCCGCGAGCGCATCGCCGACGCGGATGTTGCGATCGAGATTGGGGAGCGGCAGCACGCGCCGCGGATCGTCTTCTTCGCTCTCGATCACCACCGACAGCCAGAGCCGCAACTGGCAGAGCCACACCGCGGTGGGATTCACGTCGACGCCGAAGATCGAGCGGGTGAGCACGTCGCGCCTGATCGTCTCGCGGCTGCGCGCATCGCCGGACCCCGCGACGCGCGCGGCCATGCGTTCGAGAACGTGGACGAGAAACGCGCCGGAGCCGCATGCGGGATCGAGCACGGTGAACTGCTCGAGCCGCGCCGGATCGTCGGGGAGCGCATCCTCGAGCGCACGGGCGGCAACCTGCTCCACGAGCGCGAACGGCGTGAAGAACGCGCCGGCATCACGCCGTTCCTCGCTTGCCATCAGCGACTCGAACGCCCGGCCGAGCATCTCGGGGTCGACCGCGGCCTCGCTCCAGCTCGCGCTCTCCTCCGTCGCGGTGAAGCGATACTGGCCGAAGAGATCGTAGATCAGCGCGCCGTAGGCGTCGTCGCTGAAGACGAGGCCCGTTGCCATGCGTTCGACCGGCGTTCGCGTGAAGAGGCCGCCGTTGAGAAACGGTACCCGCCCGAAGCGTTGCGCCCGCGGCGACCGCCGGCCCGCCGGCGTGTTCAGCGTGCCGAAGAACAGCGGACGCAGAACGCCGCGCTCGAAAGCGCCTCCTCGCTCGACACATGCGTCGTACTGATGCATGAGAAAGCTTCGGTCGCCGTCGAGCCAACCCTTCGCCTCGAGAAAGCACAGGAAGAGGAGACGCGACGTGTGAAGCAGCGCTATCTCGCGACGCACCCCCGCCGACCCGACGTTCGACGAGGCGGCGATGTCGGCGACGGCGGACTCGAGCCGCCGATAGAAGCGCGCCGTGAGCGAATCGCGGCCGAGTATCTCGACCCATCGCGAATGTGTAAGGAAGTCGTGTGGGCCGGCGGCGGCCGCGAGTGCCCGCAGCGTTTCCGCATCGCTATCCACGATCGCGGAACGCGCCGCGACGAGCGCCCGGGTGCGCGGCGGGCGGCGGTCCGACGACCAGCCCGCGATCGCGACGGCGTCCGGCGTCTGCTGTGTCGCGACGACGAGCCAGAGAATGTGCGGCGCACTGGAGGACAGACGCGCCGCCATCGTGGCGAGTGTCTGGCGGATCGGTGCGTCGGTCACGCGGGCGAGCAGCACGCGAATCGCGCCCGCCGCGTTCGCGATGCGTGCGTCGAGCACGAGTCCGTCGAGCCCGAGCGCGTTGCGGGCGGCGGGGTCGATCGGGCTGGATTCGCCCGCGCCAAGCTCGGCGGCGATCGGTTCGAGCCGGTCGACGGTGTTTGCGGAGGCGAGCAGGCTGCCCGCGAGACGGATGGTCGGCACGCCGCCATGCTACCTGCGTGGACCGCTTTCACCGCGACCATCTCATTGCCGACACGACCAATTCTTGCCAGGGCGGTCGCCGGCCGTAGGTTAAGGCATGCGCGGTCTCGTTCTCCTCGCGGCACTCACGGCGGTCTTCGCTCTACCCGACACGCTGATCGCCCAGCGGACGGGGATCATCGCGGGCGTCGTGGTCGACGAAGCGGGCAACCCGATCGCCGGCGCCGAGATCGCCGCTTCGGGAGTCACCGCGCGGGCCACGACCGACTCGGCGGGAAAGTTCATGATTCGAGATCTCGAATCGGGCGAGTACAATGTCCGGGCGCGCCGGATCGGGTACTTTCCGGCGCGGATGACGGCGGACATCGGCAAGGGCGGGCGCGCCGATCTTCACATCGAGCTGCAGACGCGGCCGGCGATGCTCGACAGCGTGATCGTGACCGCCGAGGGCAGGTGTCCGGACCGCTCCTACACGGGCTTCCTGTGTCGTCAGCGGCTCTCCAAGAGCGGCGTCTTTCTGAGCGACGACGACATCTTCGACAAGAACGCGCGCGAGCTCGGCGACATCTTCCGCGACGTTCCGGGCTTCCGCATCGAGACGCAGCCGACGATCTGGGGGCGTCTGCCGATGCCGATGGTCGTGCGCGGAACCGGCTGCCTGAATGCGCTCGTGAACGGCAAACCGGCCAGCGTGACGAACCCCATGCCGCGGTTCGCGGATCAGATGATCGCCGCCGAGATCTACGCGACCCCGGCCGAGGTGCCGCAGGAGTATCAGCGGTTCATCTACGGCGGCGAAGGACGCCAGACGACCGTGTACCATCACGGCATCTCGTCCTCCGACCGCTGCGCCATCGTCGTCTACTGGACCCGCTTCAACTAGAGACGTAGCGCCGGCTCTTCCACTCCACGCGCCGTCCGCGCACCACGGCGCCGACGATGATGTAGAAGAGCAACGCGTGCCCGAGCGGATAGATCAGCGCATACGCGGGCGATTCTTCCATCGCCCGATAGACGATCATCCAGAACAGCAGCGACGCGACGACCACGACGGCGCTCCACCCGAGCCACGCCGCCGGCAGCCACCCGGCGAGCGATGCGACCAGCGCGACGGGCGGGGCGAGCGCGATGAGCGGCGCCATCGGTAAGAGAAGTGGAAAGAGCACCCGACCCAGCGCCCCGCCAGGCACCGCGGTCCGCCCGCCGGCATAGATGTTCTTTCGCCATCCGCCGATGACCTCGCGCAGCGACGCGTACATGTGCGTCGACATCTGCCCGAAGGCGAGGAAGAGCGCGATGCGCCGGCCCGCGCGAACCCACTCCTGCGCCAGTGACAGATCCTCGGCGACGCCCGCGCGGACGCGCGCGTGACCGTCCATCGCGTCGTACGCGTCGCGCCGGACGAGCAGAAACTGTCCGTTCGCGATGGCGTCGCTCGGCCGACGCGTGCGACTCACGTGCTCCGTTCCACCGTAGCGCAGCGCGAGCAAGCCGAACACCTGCGGCTGCGCGACCCGTTCCCAGAAGCTGTGCATCTCCTGCTTGGGTGCGACGCTCAGCAGATCGGCGTCGCGTGCGCGGAGCGCGTTGACGGAACGCGGCAGGAGGTCGGGCGCGTGCCAGGTGTCGGCGTCGGTGAAGAGCAGCAGAGAGCCGCGAGCGTCGCGCGCGCCGGTCGCGCACGCCCACTGCTTGCCGAACCAACCCTCGGGCAGATCCGGCGCCTGAATCACGCGAAGCCGATCATCCTCGGCGGCGACGGCGCGGGCGATGTCGCCGGTGCCGTCGGTCGAATGGTCGTCGACGACGATCACCTCGAGCGCCGGATAGGCTGCGCTCAACGCGGAGCGCACGCATCGCTCGATGTTCCGTCGTTCGTTGCGTGCCGGGATGATCACCGACACGAGCGGCGCGTCACCGGGCACGTCGACCGGAAAGTCGTCGAGCGAGCGAGAATTGCGTCCGCGCCACAGACCGCCGACGAGCGGGAGAATCCACGGCACCGTCCACAATGCCGGCGTGGCGAACGACATCGACCGAAGTGTAGCTCAGGCCGGAGTCGACACGGCCGCGTCGGTGCGCGTGCCGGTGCGGCCCACGATCGTCGCCGCGGCCAGTTGGCCCGTGACGTTCGCCGTCGTGCGGAACATGTCCGGAATCGTGTCGACGCCGAGCAGAATGCCGACCCCCTCGATGGGGAGGCCGACCGCGGCGAGCACCGGAACCATCGCGATGATCGACCCGCCTGGCACACCAGGGATGCTGAAGCTGGTGAGCACTGCCGTCGCGACGATCGTCGCGAGCTGCGTCGTGCTGACATCCGCGCCGTAGATTCGCGCGATGAACAACGTTCCGATCGTCAGACCGAGTGCCGCGCCCGATCGAAACGTCACCGTGGCGAGCGGGATGAAGAACGACGAGATCTCCTCGGGCAGCCGGAGCGTATCGCGCGACGTCTCGATGAGCGCGGGCAGCGCCGCGAGCGACGAGCGCGAGGAGAAGGCCACCGCCTGCGACGGCAGCGCGGCGCGCGCGAAGGCGCGGATCGACATGCCGCTGAGCCACGCCGCGGCGGGGTAGAGCACGAGCGCTATGAAGACGATCGCGGCGAGCGATACGAGCACCACGTACGTCGCGAGCGCGCCGATCGCCGCCAGCCCGAGCCGCGCGACGAGCGGCACGGCCAGCGCGAACACGCCGATCGGCGCGACGACCAGCAGCCAGCGCACGATGATCAACATCGACTCGGCGACGCCGCGGAACACCGCCACCGCGCGATGACGCGATCGCTCCTCGACGGTGAGCAGCGCGAGACCGAGCAGCAGCGAGAACACGATGAGCGGCAGCATCGCGCCGTCGACCGCGGCACGGAAGGCATTGGACGGGACGAGCGCGACGAACCACGCCGCCGGCCCCTGAATGGCCGTCGCATTCGATGCCGCGGCCGCCCCCGCGCTCGCTGCGCTCGCACGAACGCTGGCGACTGCCGCGGGATCGAGCACGAGTCGCGAGAGGATCGGCGGGCCGACGAGCGCACCGACGGCCCCCGACGCGACGAGCATCAGCAGGAAGATGATCAATCCGCGTCCGCCGACGCGAGCGACGATGCCACCGCCCCCCGAGTTGGCCACCCCGACCACCAGGCTCGCGATGACGAGCGGAATGACCGTCATCCGGATCGCGTTGACGAAAAGCGCACCGATCGGTTCGACGATGGCCAGCGCGACGGACGAGACATTCCCCGGCGCGATCGAAAGACCGAGCCCGGCGAGAATGCCGGCGGTGAGCGCGAGGAGCACCCGCGTGGAGAGAGACACGTCGCAAAGGTACGCCGCGGGCGGTCCCGCGCGCGAGGCTGCGGCCCATCAGGCGAGCGCAGGGGAAGGCAAGGAGCGGGGGCCGAAAACGAAGCGAGGCGCCGTTGGGCGCCTCGCGGGAGTCATGTCGCGTCCGCGATCCTATCAGCGATCGGAATCGATGTCGCGGTCGTGCGAGCTGCTGCGATCGCTCGGCAGGTCGGAACGGTCGCGCGAAGTCGAGCTGGACTTCGACCGGTCGGACGACGGAACGCTCGAGGAGCCCGAGCCGCTCATGCCGCCGCGGTCCGTGGAGTTCGACACGTCACCGATGCCGCGATTGGTCGACGACCCGCTCGAGTTGCCACGGTCCGACGACTGTCCCGATTGCTTGCTGCCGAAATCGTTGCCGTCGCCACGATTCGCCGAGTCGGCGCCGTAACGGCCGGCGTCACGGGCGGCCGCATCGCGGGCCGCCGCATTGCGCGCAGCGTTCGCCGCGTTCTGATTGTTGGACGCCGCGTTGCGGGCGGCGTTCGCGGCGTTGGCCGCGTTCGGGTTGTTGGACGCCGCATTGCGCGCGCGATCCGCGTTCGACGAGGCGCTCTGGCCGTCGGCTTGCCGATCTGCCGACGAGGCGTTGCGGGCGTCGTTCTGGTTGTACGCGGCGTTGTTGCGGTTCGGGTTGTTGTCGTTCTGGCGGTCCGCCATGGGTCTTTCCTCCTGACGACTCGAGTCTGTGTCCGGCGTCGTTCCCTGAAGAGCAGCCGAACTGGCGATGGTGGTATCGCACCAACGGTGCCATCCACGGCACATCAGATCGAGTTCTCGAATGCTTTCTGCTATTCTTGTTTCGCCATGAGATCACGACGTTTTCCTCCGCATCTCGCACCGGGCGCGCGCGTCGGTTTCATCGCGCCGTCCGGTCCGCTCCGCGAGTCGACCGAGCTCGAGCAAGCGATGCAGAATGCGCGCGCGCTCGGCTGGGAACCGGTGCTCGGCCGCTACGTGCTCGACCGCGACGGCTATCTCGCGGGCAGCGACGAGCATCGCGTCGCCGACCTCAATCAGGTCGCGGCCGATGACACGATCGACGCGATCTGGTGTCTGCGCGGCGGCTATGGCGCGATGCGTCTGCTAGACCGCATCGACTACGACGCGTGGCGCCGTCGGCCGCGCGCACTCATCGGCTACTCGGACATCACCGCGCTGCATTCGGCGATCGGACCGCGCGCCGACCTCGTCACGTTTCATGGACCAACGGCGCGCGCCGAACTGACGTTGCGCACGCGCGAATCGTTCGCCGGCGCGATGACGAACGTGTATGATGAAACCGTCATAGCGAGCGGCGGCATGACGCCGCTTCACGCTGGCCGGGCGCGCGGGCGGCTCATCGGCGGCAACCTCGCGCTCGTCGCGGCGCTGCTGGGCACGCCATACGCCTGGGAGTTCGACGAGGCGATTCTCGTGCTGGAGGACGTGTCGGAGTCCGTCTATCGCACCGATCGAATGCTCACGCAACTACGGCTGAGTGGGGCGTTGACACGGATCGCGGGGCTCGCCTTCGGCAGTTTTACCGACATCCCCGACGAACCGACGAACGCCGACCGCGGCATCGACCGAGTGCTGCGGGAATTCGGCGAGCGGGTGGGTGTGCCCTGCGTCATGGACTTCCCGATCGGCCACGTGCCCGATCATGTTACTCTTCCATTGGGCGCCATCGCCGAGCTCGATGCTGACGCGGGCTCGCTCGCGATCCTCGGCCGCCCGTGACCACCATCCGATCTCATCGATGAAGACTGGCGCCGACATGATCGCGCAGGCGAAGGCCCGCATCAAGGAAGTGACTCCGAAGGACGTGATGGCGATGCAGCAGCGCGGCGAGAAGGTCACGCTGCTGGACTGCCGCGATCTCCAGGAAGTGAACCTCGGCAGGATTCCGAACGCGGCGCACATCTCGCGCGGCAATCTCGAGACGAAGGTCGAGGCGGTGATCCCACGCGACGCCCACCTCGTGATCTACTGTGCGTCCGGCAACCGCTCGGCGCTGGCTGCGGTGACGCTGCAGGAGATGGGGTATCAGAACGTCGCGTCGATGTCGGGCGGGTTTCGCGGCTGGGCCGAGGCGGGCGGCGACGTGGAGTGATTCGGTGACGTCGCTCGACGCGCTGCTCGCTCACCCTGACATCGCACGACTCTCGATTCGGCTCGCGAATCATCCGGGCCGGCAGCTCGACGCGGATCCGCCGGCTCGACTGGCGGCGATCGCTCTCGTGTTGCGGCTCGGGGCGGCCGACGAACCGGAATTGCTCATGATCAAGCGCGCGGAAGTCGAGCGCGATCCATGGAGCGGCCACATCGCCTGCCCTGGTGGGCGCATGGAGCCGGGCGATCGCGATCTCGCGCACACCGCGATGCGCGAAACGTGGGAGGAAACCGGAGTCGATCTCGAGCACGACGGACGCATTCTCGGCACACTCGACGACATCGCGCCACGTACTCCGACGCTGCCGCCGCTGGTCATTCGGCCGTTCGTTGCGATCGTCAAACCCGAAGTGGCGATCGTGCAAAGCCTCGAGGTCGCCGAGGCGTTCTGGGTGCCGATGGCGGCGATTCGCACGACGACGCAGTGGGGCCGAGCATCCGTTTCGATTCGCGGCGTTGGCGAGCGCGAAGTCGACGTCTTTCGTCACGGCGACTATACCGTGTGGGGACTCACGCATCGAGCCTTGGCGCAGTTTCTCACACTCGCGGGTGAGGGCTGAAGTTCTCATCGGCGCCATCCCGGGCTTGCGCGCCGTAGGCAAGACGAACGAGAAGATCATCGTGTCGAGTCGGGGAGCAGTGTCGCGAATCCCGTGCTACGTTCAGGTGATTCTCAGCGGACTGTCGATCTACAACGGATCGGTGAGTCGGCCGGAATTCGACGTCAATCGACTGAACACATGGGACGTGCTCGCCGTCGAGTATTACACGCCGGCGACGACTCCGCCGCGCTTTGCGGCGACCGGGGGCGGCCGCGGCGACGGCACGGTTGGAGCCGCGTGTGGCACTCTCGTCATCTGGACCAAATAGGTCCGAGCGCAGCGGTCGCGCGTCAATCGTATGCCGTTCCCTGCGTCACGAGTGCGCTCGTTCCTCCATCACGCCGAGTAGGTTGCCCTCGCTGTCCTCGAATGCGCCGAGCCAGAGATCGTGGTCGGGCATCTTCGCGATGACGTGCGGCGGCTCGCGAAGGACAGCGCCTTGCGCGGTGAGCTCTGACCACGCGGCGTTGATACTCGGCACGAAGTAGTACAGCATCGAGCTCATCGCGCCCGTCTGCGTCGATTCCGCGGACGTCAGCATCAGTCGAACGCCCGCACAATCGAAGAACGAGAGCGTCGGCCCCGCATCGAACAGATGTCGGAGGCCGAGCGTGTCGCGGTAGAAGGTTTTCGCGCGTGCGACGTCGTGGCAGACGATCGCGATCTGGCCGATTCGGGCGCTGTCGAGGGCGGACATGGCGAGATAGTAGGCCGGCCGGGCGGGCTCGGCAACGAAGCTCTTGCGCGAAAAGTTAGGCCCTCCTAAAATTGCGCTCATGGCGATCCACGATCTCGACTCCGAACCTCCGCCGCGCGCTTCTGGCGCGACCGGCGAGTTCACAGGCGAACACGGTTGGCGGCGTTCGCGCGTTACGCCGAGTCTTCAGGAGGTCTACCGCTCCGTTCCGGTCGGCGGCGCCGGCTTCTTCCGCAAGCTGCTCGCGTTTGCCGGACCGGGATATCTCGTTGCCGTCGGTTACATGGACCCCGGCAACTGGGCCACAGATCTCGCAGGCGGATCGAAGTTCGGGTACACGCTGCTGAGCGTGATCCTGCTGTCGAACATCATGGCCGTGCTGCTGCAAGGGCTCGCGTCCAAGCTCGGCATCGTGACGGGGCGCGACCTCGCGCAGGCGTGTCGCGATCACTACTCGAAGCCCGTCGCGATCGTGCTCTGGGTGCTGTGCGAGATCGCCATCGCCGCGTGCGATCTCGCCGAAGTGATCGGATCCGCCATCGCGCTCAATCTGCTGTTCAATCTGCCGATCGCGATCGGCGTGCTCATCACGGGACTCGACGTTCTCGTACTGCTGGCGCTGCAGAACAAGGGCGTGCGGCTGCTCGAGGCGGTCGTCATCACGCTGATCGCGACGATCGGGGCGTGCTTTCTCTTCGAGATCATTCTCTCGCGTCCGGAGATCGGCGCGGTGGCGCGCGGCTTCATCCCGACGTCGGCCATCGTCACCGACCCGTCGATGCTCTACGTCGCCATCGGCATTCTCGGCGCGACGGTGATGCCGCACAATCTCTATCTGCATTCGTCGATCGTGCAGACGCGGCGCTACGAAGAATCGCACGAGGGCCGACGCACGGCGGTGCGGTTCGCGTTTCTCGATTCGACGATCGCGCTGAGCTTCGCGTTCTTCATCAACGCGGCGATTCTCGTCATCGCGGCGGCGACGTTCCATACCTCGGGGCATCAGGAAGTCGCCGAGATTCAGGATGCGTATCGGCTGCTGACGCCGCTGCTCGGCTCGGGGGCGAGCGTCGCATTCGCGCTCGCGCTGCTCGCATCGGGGCAGAACTCGACGCTGACCGGAACGCTCGCCGGGCAGATCGTGATGGAGGGCTTCCTCAACATCCGCATTCGTCCGTGGCTGCGGCGCCTCATCACGCGGATGATCGCCATTGTGCCGGCGGCGATCGTCGCCATTTTCTACGGCGAGTCTGGAACCGCGCAGCTTCTCATCCTCAGCCAGGTGATTCTCAGCTTGCAGCTGTCGTTCGCGGTGTTTCCGCTCGTCGCCTTCACGTCCGACCGTCGGAAGATGGGATCGTTCGTGAACCCGACGTGGCTGAAGGTGCTGGCGTGGCTCGTGGCGATCGTGATCGCGACGTTGAACGCGTGGCTGCTCGTGCAGACCTTCCACGAGTGGATGGGCTGATGTACCACAAGATCCTCGTGCCGCTCGAGCACTCGGGGTACGATCAGGCGATTCTCGATCACGTCCGGAAGCTCGCGAAGCTTCTGCATTCGTCGGTCGTGCTGATTCACGTCGCCGACGGATTCGCCGCGCGCAACCTCAAGCAGCTCAACCTGCGGGAGTCGGAGGAGATGCGCGTCGACCGCGAGTACCTCGAGCAGACCTGCGCGTCGCTCGAGGCGGACGGGATCGAGGCCGACTGCCTGCTCGCCGGCGGCGATCCCGGGAAGGAGATCGCCGACGCCGCGGCGCGCGAGCAGTGCGACCTGATCGCCATGTCGACGCACGGTCACCGCTTCATCAAGGACATGCTCTATGGGAGCGTGGCGAACGAGGTGCGCCACCTCTCGCGGGTTCCGGTGCTTCTCGTGCGCGGAGAGCGGCGCTCGACGCCGCGCGTGTCGCAGCCGCTCCCGTCGTGACGCCGGTGCGAACATCGCCGGGCGTGACGGCGCCCGTCGAGGACTATCTCAAGGCCATCTTCGAGCTCGAGCGGAACACCGGAGGCGTCGTCGGCACGAACGAGATCGCCGACGCCCTCGGGTTCGCGCCACCATCGGTGAGCGGAATGATCCGCCGCCTGGCCGATCTCGAGCTGCTCGAATACGAGCGCTACCGCGGGGTCAGGCTCACGCGGCCAGGACGCCGCGCCGCGATGCGCATCATCCGCCGGCATCGCGTGATCGAAGCGTATCTCACCATCGCGCTCGGCTACGCCGACGACGAGGTGCACGACGAGGCGGAACGGATCGAGCACGCCGCGTCGGACCAGTTGATCGACCGGATGGCGGCGGCCATCGGGGATCCGACCGTGGATCCGCATGGAGCGCCGATCCCGACCAGAGAGGAGTGCGATCGATAGTTGGGGGCAGGGGGTGAGAGTGCGCTGGCTCGCGCGACCGTCAGTCCGTGCCGCCGGTTGGCTGCTCCGCGCCCGCTCGAATGATTCGGTTCCGCCCCGTCGCCTTCGCCTGCGCGAGTGCCGCATCGGCGACGCGATAGAGCGCCGTCCATTCGTCGCCGTCCTTCGGGAACTCGGCGACACCGGCGCTGAAGGCCACGGATAGCGTCGAGTCGCCCGCCTCGAACACCTCGTCGCGAAGCGTCGCGAGTGCGGTCTCGAGGCGACGCTGGGCCGCGTCGGCCGGCATCGCGTACATCCCGACGACGAACTCCTCGCCGCCCCAACGTGCGACGATGTCCTCACCGCGAAAGAAGCCCGCGAGCAGCCCCGCGACGCGGCGCAGCACCATGTCGCCGACGAGGTGGCCGTGCCGGTCATTCACCTGCTTGAAGTGGTCGATGTCGATCGCGGCGATCGAGATTGGCTGCCGTTGCCGCTGCGCAAGGCGAAAGTAGCGGTCCAGCACCTCGATGCCGCGGCGGCGCGTGGCGACGCCGGTGAGGCTGTCGACATCCGCCGCGAGACGAAGCATGCGCGTCCGCTCGAGACGATTGCGCACCCGCGCCACCAGCTCCGGGCCGAGCACCGGTTTGCCGACGAAGTCGTCGGCGCCCGCCTCGAACATCCGAGTGACGTTCTCCGCGTCGACCTGCGCGGTGAGAAAGAGGATCGGCACGGAGGCCCAGCGGGGGTCGTTCCGCAACACGCGACAGAGCTCGATGCCGTTCAACTCCGGCATGTCCACGTCGAGGATGACGAGGTCGGGTGCATGCTCGACGAGAAAGGACAGTGCGCGCAGGGGTTCGGCGCACTTCACCACGCGAGCGCCGGTCGGGCCGAGGAGGTCGTCCATCACCGCGAGGACCGTCGGGTCGTCGTCGACGGCGACGATCGTCGGTTTGTCGTCGCGCGACACGACGAGGGCGTCGCGCAGGACGTCGAAGATCTGCGCGGGACGAACGGGGGTCTGCAGGAAGCCCCGGCCGCCCCGCCGCGCAGCGTCGACACGGTCCTGGAACACGTCGCCGCTGGAGATCACCACCACCGGGAGGGTCGGATGGGTCGCGTGCAGCTGCTCGAGAAATCCGGAACCGGCGCCGGGGGCCGCCAGATCGACGACGACCGCGTTCGCGGCAGCCAGCACACCCATGGCGTCGTTCGCGGCCTCGACGCCGATCACCTCCACGCCGATGCTGCGCGCCTCGCTCACCATGCGATCGCGAAACTCCTGGCTCTCGCCGATCACGACCAGCTTGGGGCGCGGACCGTCCGCCTCGTCCGCCGTCGCCTCCGCGCTCGCATTTGCCTCCTCCGCCGAGCGCTCGAGCTGTCGGCGGAGCTGCACGGAGAGATGCGAGAGCCGCATCACGTCGGCGGGGGAGATCGGCTCCGAACCGGCGAGGAGTTCCTCCGCCTCGTGCGCGAGCTTGGATGCGTCCCAGAACCCGAACGTGCCGACCGTGCCCGCGAGCTTGTGCGCTTCGCGTTCGGCGTGCCGTCGCGAATCGGGCGCGAGATCGCCGGCGAGAAGCGAGAGCACAGCGCCCTCGAGCACGGCGACACGTCCGAGGATCACGTCGCGCGACCGCTCCCAGATGGCGGCCATCGCGACTTTGATCGCGTCGTCCTCGCTCATGCGCGCCACCCCAACGCCGTCTGCACCTGATCGGCGAGCGTCATGGGGTCGAACGGCTTCGCCAGTACTCCGGCGACGTCGAGGCCGGCGAGCCGGTCGCGCTCCGCGGGGCGTGCTTTGGCGGTGAGAAAGAGCACCGGGATCGATTTCGTGCGTTCGTCGTCGCGCAATTGAGCGAGGGTCGTCGGGCCGTCGAGCACGGGCATCATGACGTCGAGCAGGATCGCGTCCGGGCGTTTCGCCCGCGCGATCTCGATGCCTTCCGCGCCGGACGATGCGGCGAGGATGGTCCACCCGGCATTCAGCTCGAGCGACAGCTGTGCGATCTCGCGGATGTCGTCGTCGTCGTCGATCAGTAGCAGCGTCCTGCTCATCTGGTCGATGGGTCGAGGGGGATTGGCGTGGCGGCGGTGCGCGTCTGGTGACGATAACCGAACGGCAAGAGGTCGAGAAGTTGTCGAGGGGAATTCGTGGAGGGGCGGGTAATCGGCACGCTCTCGGCGGGGGGACTCTCGGCCACCGGTCTGCGGTCCGGGGTCCGAAAACCAGACCCCACAAAGAGCGGACCACGCATCGCACGGACAGTGTGTGGGCTTGGCCAGCGATCTCGCAGCCGTCGCGCGCTACGCAGTCCTCCGCGGCCTCCGCGTCCTCCGCGTTCGTCTTTCTGCGTCCTCGTGTTCGTCTTTCGGCGTCCTCCGCGTTCGTCGCTCCTCTGCGTTCGCCGTCATCGCACGAGCGGAATCGTGAATCGAAAGACACTCCCCGCCCCGACCGTGCTCTCCACGCGAATCGTCCCGCCGTGCTCCTCCACGATGTTGCGGCAGATCGCCAGACCGAGGCCCGTTCCGCCCTTCTCCCGCGCATCGGAGTGATCGACCTGCCGGAAGCGATCGAACACTGCCTCCAGCATCTCCGGTGGTATTCCCCGCCCGTGATCGCGGACCTCGAAGACCGCGAAGTCTCCCTCGTGGCGCGCCGTCACGTCGATCGTCGAATTCGCCGGCGAAAACTTGATCGCGTTGTCGACGAGGTTCGTCAGCGCCTGCGCCATCCGGTCCGGATCGGCGAAGATGTGCAGCGGTTCGACGTCGACCTGGATCGTCACGCCCGTCCGATCCGCGATGGGACGGAGCGCCTCGACGGCGGCGTCCACCACATCCGCCGCCGAGAGATCCACGCGCGCGAACGTGATCCGGCCGGAGCGCATGCGCTCGAGGTCGAGGATCTCGTTGATCAACCGAATGAGGCGATCGGTGTTGGACGCCGCGAGCTGGACCATCCGCTGCCGTTGCGCGGGGGCGTCGTCGAGCTTGCCCGCGGCGAGCAGCCCGAGCGCGCCGCGGATCGACGTGAGCGGCGTACGCAGCTCGTGGCTGACGACCGAGAGAAACTCGTCCTTCAACCGGTCGACTTCCTTGCGCTCGCTGATGTCCCGCGCGATGACCTGCACGTTGCCGTCATCGAGCATCGTCGCGCGCACTTCGACGGCGACCTGGGTTCCATCCGGCCGGACCACAGAGAACTCGCCCGTCGTCACGTGGCCGTAGCGCAGCATCGGCAGAACGGCGCCACCCGCACCGTCCTCCGAGCGAACGAACGCACTCAGCGGCAACCCTCGAATCTCCGACTGTGGCCGGCCGATGATCTCCGCCGCCCGCGTGTTCGCCTGAGTGCAGACCGCCCGCGAGTCGACGACCAGAATGGCGTCCGCGGCCTGCTCGACGAACTGGCGGTACTTCACCTCGTTCTCCTGGAGCGCCAGCTCGGCGGCCCGTCGCCGCTGCAGATCGTCGTGCAGCAGCGCGAGCGCGATGGACATGAAGAGCACGGCGAGGACCGTGCTGAAGAGAATGATGGTCGTCGCGCGTTGCGCCGAAGCGTTGGTGTCGACGCGGCGTTCGGCGAGGAGGCGTTGCTCCTCGTGCTCGAGCCGCGCGATCAACCCGCGGATCGGAGAACGATCCGGTGCCTGGAGCGCGAGCTCGAGCGTGTCGAGACGCGCCTGCTGGACGGGGTTGTCCGCGGTGGAGCGGCGCAGCGCGGCGAGTTCGTCCGCCAGACGAATGCTGGTCGAATCGGTGCGCGGACGATCGACATCCATCTCGAGGCGATCGAGCACGCGCAGGACTTCGTAGGTGTGCTGCACCAGCGCGGCCTGCTCGTGCAGGCGCGTCGTGCTGCGGTGGGAGATCCAGCCGACGAGGATCAGCGCAACCGCACCGACGAAGAAGCCGATGTCGATCGGATTGCGAATGCGCGACGAGAGAGAGGACAGCGACATCGCTCGTAAGGACGGTCAGCGGCCGCTCGATGGCACAAACTCCACCGGGAACGCTCCTTGCCCCGAACCCCGTTGAACCCGCTGACGAGAGGCGCACATGGCAGTTCAGAGAATGTTTGTCGATCCGGACGCGGGCATTCCTGACCTCGTGCGGCGATTGGGCGACGACTCGAAGCGACTGCTCAGCGACGAGGTGCGCCTGGCCAAGCTCGAGACGAAGGAGTCGCTCGAGCGCGGCGGCCACGGCGCGCTCTGGCTCGCGGTGGCGTTCGGCGTCTCCGTCGTCGCGATGGTCGCATTCACGATCTGTCTCGCCACGCTGATCGGCAGGCTGGCCGCGGGGCACATGTGGGTCGGCGCCCTGGTGACCGGGGTCCTCGAGATCGGAGTCGGCGTCGTCTTCATGAAGAAGGGCATTCGTGCATTCGGCGAGCCGTCGTACTCGCTGGCGGAGACGCGGGCCTCGCTCCATCGCTGATCCGGGTCGTCCTGCTACCTTTGGGCGATGGGCCTGATGCTCGTCGCCGCGCTCCTGCTTCAAGCCATCGACACGACCCCGCCGGCGCGACCGCCCCGAACGGTCGCGATCGACGAGCGCCTCGCGACCGACGCGAAGGTCCGGGTCGGCGATCGCATCGTCCTCGCGCCGACGCCCGGCGGCCCCGGTGACACGGTCGTCGTCGCCGCACTGATCCAGCGTCGAGCCGATCCTTCCGAGGTCGCTCGCGCGGAGTACCGCGTGAGGATGCATCTCGACGAGCTGCAGCGATTGACCGGCTACGGCGATCGGGTCGATCGCTTTGCCGTCGCGACGCCGTCCCCTTCAGCGACCGACAGCGCCATCCGCACGATCAACACGGCGGCGTTCGGCTTTCGCGCCTATCGATCGCACGACATCGCCGTCGAGACGTCACGCACGTTTCTCGTCGTCAGCCGCTTCCATCGCGCGATCGGGGTGATCACGATCGTCGCTAGCGCGATCTTCCTGCTCTGCATCATGCTGCTCAAGGTCGACGAGCGCCGGCGCGACGTCGCCGCGCTGCGTCTGATGGGCATCTCGGCGTCGTCGATCGTGAAGTCCGTCATGGTGGAATCGGCCGTGGTCGCGGTGATCGGCAGTGCCGTCGGGGTCGCGATCGGCGGACTCTCCTCGAGGCTGATCAACTGGCACTACCGCGGCGTCTATCGCACGCCGCTGTCGTTCGCGCTGATCACGCCAAGCATCGTCACGTTGGCCGTTTCGCTGTCGCTCGTCCTCGGGCTGGTGGCGGGCTTTCTCGCGGCCCAGCGCCTCGTGCGCCAACCTCCGCTCGAGCTTCTCACCGGCCGTCGCGCCTGATGCTCCTCCGCCTCGTCTGGGCCACGCTCTCTCGTCACCGCAGCCGGACGCTGCTCGCGATCCTCGGCGTGGCCGTCTCGGCGGCGATGCTGCTGGACATGGTGATGCTCTCGAGCGGCATGCGGGTGTCGTTTCGCGATCTGTTCGTCGCGACCGGCTTCCAGATCCGTATCGCGCCGAAGGGCACGCTGCCGTTCGATACCGACGCGACGATCCCCGATGCCGCCGCGGTCGTTGCGCGCCTTCGCGCGATGGACGGTATCGCGGTGGTGAGTCCAGTGCTCGGCGGTCAACTGCACGTCGAACGCGACGGGCGATCGGTGAGCTCGACCGCGCTCGGTGTCGATCCCGCGGTGCAGGGCGACTACGAGCTCGAGGAAGGGCGAGAGCCACGCGCGCCGAACGAGATCGTCGGCAATGAGGATTTTCTGACGGCGGTCGGTGCGCGAGTCGGCGACACGCTCTCGGGCGCGGCGGGCTTCGACCCGCAACTCCGTGCGGTCTCGGGGCAGCGCCTGCTCACGGTCGTCGGGCGCGGGCGCTTCCTCTATCTGGCGTCCGGGCAGCGGGCCGTCGCGCTCCCCATCGCAACCCTGCAGGCCATGCGCGGTGCGGCGGCGAACGACCGCGTCTCGCTGATGATGCTGCGCACGGCGCCGTCGGCGAACGTCGACAGTCTGTTGACACGGATCGAGGCGGCCGTTCCCACCGTGACGGCCATCTCGATCGAGACGGCGATGCGGCAGGTGGACGAGCGGCTCAGCTACTTCCGGCAGCTCGCGTTCATTCTCGGCGCGGTGAGCCTCGCCGTCGGGTTCCTGCTCGTGACGACGCTCGTCACCGTGTCGGTCAACGAACGCCTCGGCGAGATCATCGTCATGCGCGCGATTGGCGTGGCGCGCGGACGCATCGTCCAGCAGATCGTGCTCGAGGGGATCGTGATCATGGTCGTCGGCGCGCTGGCGGGGCTCGGCCTCGGGCTCGTGACGGCGCGGTACCTCAATTCGATTCTCGCGTCGTTCCCCGGACTGCCGGCGGCAATCGACTTCTTTCTCTTCCAGCCGCGCGACGCATGGATGGCGCTCGGCCTCCTGACCGTGGCTGGTATTCTGGCCGGCATCTATCCGTCGTGGCGCGGCGCATCGCTGCCGATCGCCGTCACGCTGCGCGAGGAAGCGATCGGATGAGCGACATTCTTCTCTCGACGCAGGACGTCGAGCGGTCGTATCACATGGGCGGAGAGCTGGTGCATGCGGTACGCGGCGTGTCGCTCGACGTTGCGCGCGGCGACTACGCGGCGATCGTCGGGCCGTCCGGTTGCGGCAAGTCGACGCTGCTGAACCTGATCGGCGGCATCGATCGCCCCGATGCCGGATCGGTGACGATCGACGGCGAGCGCATCGATCGCATGGCGGACCGCGATGCGACGCGCTTCCGGCTGCTGCACATCGGCTTCGTGTTTCAACGGTTCTATCTGATGCCCGCCCTCACGGCGCTCGAGAACGTCGAGCTGCCGATGGCGGAGGCGAAAGTGCCGTCGGCCGAACGGCAGCGGCGCGCCCGCGACCTGCTCGCCTACGTCGGTCTGGCGGGGCGCCGCGACCATCGGCCGTCGCAGCTCTCGGGCGGCGAGCAGCAGCGCGTTGCGATCGCGCGGGCTCTCGCGAACGAACCGCGCATTCTCCTCGCCGACGAGCCGACCGGTGAGCTCGATGCGAAGACCGGACGCGAGATGATCGATTTGCTCGCCCAGGTGAATCGCGACGGAACGACCATCCTCGTCGTCACGCACGACGAGCACCTCGCGCTCGCCGCGCGCCGAGTGGTTCACATGCGCGACGGCGTCATCGTCGACGATCGGCGGCAGGACGCGACGTGATCGGGCTGCTCGCGCTCCGCAACCTCGTGCTCCGGCCGTGGCGGTCTGCCTTCCTGCTGCTCGGCTACGCCCTGGGCGTGTCGGTCATGATCGTGCTGCTGGCGATCGGCGAGGCGCTGCTCACGCAGGCGCGCGATGAGAAGCTCGTCGGCGGCGGCGCGATCACCGTGCTCCCCGAAGGCATCGACGTCGAGGTGATGAAGACGGGCGGCCTCGGCGGACTGTTCTTCTCGATCGACCATGCGCGGTTCATCTACCGCCAGCTGCTCGCGGCGCCGCGGCTGGCGTCGAGCATTTCGGGCGTCGCGCCGCAGATCGAGGGCAAGCTGCTCTACGCCCGCACGGCGGCCGGTGTCGAACTCCCCGTTCTGGCGAGCGGTGAGATTCCGTCGCGCACGCTCGCGGTGGGCGCCATGCCTCCGCTGGTCGGCGGCGCGTGGGTCGACGATGGCGACGACCGCCGCTGGATCGATCCGCTACCCGACGAACTGCGTCACGACATCGACCATTTCCATTTGCCGCCCGCCGCTGCCCGCGGCGATCCGACGTGGGCCGAGTGGCACTACTTCAACGTGTTGTCGGATGACCGGAAGACGTGGGCGTTCATCTCGTTCATCGTCGGCGGCGCCGTGCCGTCCGGTGCCTGGGGCGGCCAGGTGCTCGTCACGCTTCATCGCGAGGGCGGCGAAGCGCGCCGCTTCATCGCGACGCTGCCGTCATCGGCGGTGAAGTTCTCGACCTCGCGCGCCGACCTTTCGATCGGCGAGTCGAGTGTCGTCGTGCTATCGGATGGTCGATACGCCGTTCGCGCGCGCGCACGCGCCGAGCGCGGCGGTGGAGAGGTGCAGGTGGCGTTGACGGTGACTCCCGCGCCCGGCGCCTACTTCCCCGGCGCCGAATTGAACGACGGCGAGAGCGTGTCGGGGTACGTGGTGCCGGGGCTGCGCGCGAGCGCCACCGGATCGATCTGCGTCGATGGCGCCTGCCAGCAATTCGAGAACGCTCAGAGCTACCACGACCACAATTGGGGCGTGTGGCGCGGCGTGACGTGGGAATGGGGTGCGTCGCGAGCGGGCGAATTCACCGTTCTCTACGGACGCGTGCAGCCGGCCGACAGCATCCAGGCGACGCAGCCGCTGTTCGTTTACGTCACCGACTCGCTCGGCTTCGTCGGGCTGTTTCGCCCGCGCGAGGTGAGGTACGAGGACGGCCGCGAGATCCGCGTCGGTTCGACGACGATCAGAGTTCCCTCCCGCGGTGAGATGATCGACGTCCGCGGGGATGACACGCTGCGCATCGCACTCACGATCGAGGATGCGACGGCCACTGACACGCGTACGTCCGTGGAGCGAGGCGATGCGCTCGAGTCGCGGCGGTTGGGCAAGCCGTACTTCATCCAGATGAAGGGGCGGATGAAATTGTCGGGCCGCGTGGGCGGGCGCGTCGTCTCCGGTGAGGGGAGTGGGTTTTTCGAGACATACCGATAGAGTCGGGGGCAGGGCGTAGGGGGAAGGGAGTGCGCGGGTTTGGGACACGTCTGGCGTGAGGGGCAGGGGGTAGGGGGAAGGGTGTGCGCGGGCTTCGGGATGGTCGGGCGAGAGGGGCAGGGGGTAGGGGGGGGGGAGTGCCCGGGTCTCGGG
>Ga0164243_10000889_pt1 | contig 52201 bp, 44 predicted proteins | sample OricompcompostOP_FD_108781 | JGI IMG/M metagenome (GOLD analysis project Ga0164243, IMG submission 108781) | Organic Plus compost microbial communities from Emeryville, California, USA - Original compost - Organic plus compost (OP) | ecosystem: Engineered > Solid waste > Mixed feedstock >... | reverse complement strand
CGCCGCCTCCTGCGCGAGCTCCGCGCGCTCCTCGTCGGAGGCATCGACGAGCTCGGGCCGCTGCGGGGCGACCTGGATCACCGAGAGGTCACGCAGGTAGCGCACGATGGCGCGCGCGAGCTGGACCTCGTCGACGCCGCGCTCGATCGCGGACTCGACCGCGGCCAGCGCCGCGCCGGCGTCGCCCGCCGCGAGCGCGCGCACGAGGCTGCGCGTCAGCGAGCGGTCCGCGACCCCGAGGACCTCGGCGACGTGCGCCTCGGTGATCGTGGAGTCGCCGACGTACGAGATGATCTGGTCGCACAGCGAGAGCGCGTCGCGCACGCTGCCGCCGGACTCGCGCACGAGCAGGCTCACCGCCCCGGGCTCGATCGCGAGGTTCTCGTTCTTGAAGATCGTCGTGAGGTGCTGCGCGAGGCGCGACGCGGGGACGAGCTTGAAGTCGTAGCGCTGGCAGCGCGACAGGATCGTGTTGGGCAGCTTGTGCGGCTCGGTCGTCGCGAGGACGAACGTCACGTGCGGCGGCGGCTCCTCGAGCGTCTTGAGCAAGGCGTTGAACGCCTCGGTCGTGAGCATGTGGACTTCGTCGATGACGTAGACCTTCTTGCGCAGCGCCGCCGGCTGGTAGCGCACCGCCTCGGTGAGATCGCGGATCGCGTCGATGCCGCGGTTCGAGGCGCCGTCCATCTCCTGGTAGTCGACCGCGCTGCCGTTGCCGATGCTCGTGCAGGCCTCGCACGCGCCACACACGATCGGCGCGTCGGCCTTCTCGGCGCCCCAGCGCGCGACCCCGTTCTCGCAGTTGACGGCCTTGCCGATGATGCGCGCGATCGTCGTCTTGCCGCACCCGCGCGGCCCGGTCATCAGGAACGCGTGGTGGACCCGTCCACTCGCGAACGCGTTGGCGAGCGTGCGCGTGACGTGCTCCTGTCCGACGACCTCGGAGAACGTCGAGGGCCGGTACTTGCGAGCGAGGACGAGATAGGACATGGGCCGCTCGCGGGCACTATACCCGCCCGGTCCCGCCCTACAACGTCAAGCTCTCGCAGATCTTCTGCGCCTCGAGGACGACCTCGTCGCGGATGTCACCGAGCGGACTCTGCTTGTACATCGAGCCGTAGCAGACGAGGCGCTTGCCGCCGTAGCGCACGACGAAGCGGAACGCCGGCTTGCCCGAGCGATCCGTGCCCTGGAGATACCAGGCGGCGCCGCGCTGACGATCCGTCGCGACGGAGAGGATCTTGTTCTCGGCGAGGAACTTCTTGTACGCGTCGCGGTCGTTCGGAGCGCCCGGCTCGTCGTAGCCGTAATGGAAGACGAACGTCGCGTCCTGGTTGCGGCTGTGCACGGTGATGAACCGCGAGATCGTGCCGGCGGCCTCGACGTCGCGCTCCCAGTTCGGCAGCAGCTCGAGCTTGATCGCGCGCAGCTCCTCGGGGACGACCACGGGAGGCTTCGCGGGCCGCGTGCGCCCCGCTCCCGCCGCGGCCGGCGCGGGCGCCTCGCTCGCGGTGGGCGATGCCGTGTTGCCCGCGGTGCCCGTGGTGCCGTTCGTCGCGCCCGCAGCGCCGACCGTGGCGACCTCCGCAGCGCCGCCCCCGGTGCCGTTCGTCGCGCCGTTCGTCGCGCCGTTCGTCGCGCCCGCAGCGCCGACCGCGGTGCCGCTCGTCGCGCCCGCGGCGCCCTCCGCGCTCGCGCCCGTGGCGCTCCCCGGGGCGCTCGCTGCCTCGCCGCTGCCCGGCGCAGACGCCACGCCGGCGCCACCCGCCGCCCCTGCCGCATCGCTCCCCGCGCCGCTACCGTCTGGCGCGGCGCCCGGCGAAGGCTCGCCGCGGCCCGTGTCGGCGAGCTCGGCGCTGAGGCTCGCGCTGAAGCCACCGGCCGATCCCGTGCGTGGGCTGACCGGCTCGGTCGCTTCGAGCGTCTCGTCGGCGAGCGGCGCCTCGGACTTGCAGCCCGGGCCCAGGGTCAAACCCAGCGCCGAGACGAGGATCGCGCCCGCGACAAGCGCTCGCATCACGCGCTCGAACGTACCCGAAAAGGCAGCGAGCGACGACTCGTTGGAATCGTCGCTCGCTCGAAAAGGTGGCCCCAGGCACCCACTAATACCGCTACCGTTGCTCCCTTCCGGGCCTGGCGGGGTTCACAGCTTTCGCGTCACCCGGGACCATAAGACACTGGTCACGCCGTGGTCGGCAGAAGATGCGCGGAGGGAGAGGGATTCGAACCCTCGGTACCTTTCAGTACACACGATTTCCAATCGTGCACCTTCGGCCACTCGGTCATCCCTCCTCGAAGGAGGCGCAGCATCGTCTCCGTCGGCGGAGACGAGCCTTCAAAATTGCGGAGGGGGAGGGATTTGAACCCCCGGTGCTTGCGCACATCTGATTTCGAATCAGACACCATCGGCCACTCGGACACCCCTCCAGAAACGTTTCGTGGCGGCGGAGCTAGCGATAGCTCGGCCCCCGACGGAGCGCGGCGAAGAAGCGCTGGAGCTCGTTCGCGCACTCGGTCTCGAGGACTCCGCCGATCACCTCGACGCGGTGGTTGAGCCGCGTGTCGGTGACGATCTGATACAGCGTGGCGACCGCGCCCGCCTTCGGGTTATGGCACCCGTACACGAGCTGCTTGACGCGTGCGTTGACGATCGCCCCCGCACACATCGGGCATGGCTCGTGGGTGACGTAGAGAGTCGCCTCGACGCGCCACTGTCCGAGGACACGTGCCGCTTCGCGCAGCGCGACGACCTCGGCGTGAGCGGTCGGATCGCGATCGACCTCGCGGCGGTTGCGACCGCGCGCGATGATCGCGTCATCGAGGACGACGACCGCTCCCACGGGGACATCCCCGGCGGCGGCCGCCGCGCGCGCTTCTTCGAGCGCGCTCTCCATCCATCGTTCGTGCATTCGTTGCGGATCCGAGAGGGGTCGAACCTCTAACCCCCGGTTCCGTAGACCGGTGCTCTATCCATTGAGCTACGGATCCTCATTTTCAAGCGGTGCGTTCCGCGCGGCGGAGAGGAAGGGATTCGAACCCTCGATACCAGTTAACCCAGTATGCCGGTTTAGCAAACCGGTGCCTTCAGCCACTCGGCCACCTCTCCATGTGCCAAGGGATCGGAAATCCCAGAGACTGTTGCGTGGGTCGGGACGCCGTCTCGGGCACGACGTCCCGCCCAGGACCACTTGCGTGACACTATTCGTTTATCAAGCGCTGCGGAGGAGGAGGGATTCGAACCCCCGGAGCTTGCGCTCGGCGGTTTTCAAGACCGCTGCCTTCGACCGCTCGGCCACTCCTCCAGGAGGTCCTAGAGGCAGGGGGGCAGTATAGAGATCAGGATCCGGTTGTAAAGCGCGATCGAGAACTTCTCGACAGCCTCTCGTTCGTTTCCCGAGATCACCCGCGGGTGATCCGTTCCTGACCACCCAGGTACGGGCGCAGGGCCGGCGGCACGAGGACCGAGCCGTCCTCCTGCTGGTAGTTCTCGAGCACCGCGACGAGCGTGCGCCCGATCGCCAGGCCCGAGCCGTTGAGCGTGTGCACCGGGCGCGGCTTCTCGCCGGGCGCCGGCCGGTACCGGATCTTCGCACGCCGGGCCTGGAAGTCCTCGAAGTTCGAGCACGACGAGATCTCCCGGTACGTGTTCTGCCCGGGCAGCCACACCTCGAGATCGTATGTCTTCGCCGCCGAGAACCCGAGGTCGCCGGTGCACAGGGTCACGACGCGGTAGTGCAGGCCGAGGCCCTGGAGCACGCGCTCGGCGTCCTCGCGCAGCGTCTCGAGCTCCGCGTAGCTCGTCTCCGGTGCGACGAGCTTCACGAGTTCGACCTTGTCGAACTGGTGCTGGCGGATCAGGCCGCGCGTGTCCTTGCCGTGCGCGCCGGCCTCGGCGCGGAAGCACGGCGCGTACGCGGTGTACCGGCGCGGCAGCTGCTCGGCGTCGAGGATCTGATCCATGTGGAGGTTCGTGACCTGGACCTCCGCCGTCGGAGACAGGAACAGGTCGTTGTCCGCCACGTGGTCGGGGCCCGGGTTCATGTCGATCTTGAACAGATCGGCCTCGAACTTCGGCAGCTGCCCCGTCCCGCGCAGCGCCGCGCGGCGCACCATGGCGGGCGGCCACACCTCCTCGTAGCCGTGCTGCGCGTGCAGATCGAGCATGTAGCTCATGATCGCGCGCGTCAGGCGGGCCGCCGCCGTGCGCAGGACCGTGAACCGCGCGCCCGCGATCCGGGTGCCCGCCTCGAAGTCGAGGATGCCGAGCTGCTCGCCGATCTCCCAGTGCGGGCGCGGCGAGAACGTGAACGCGGGCTTCTCTCCCCAGGTGTGCAGCACCGGGTTGTCGTCCTCGCCGGCGCCGTCGGGCACGCTCGCGTGCGGCGCGTTCGGGATCTCGAGCAGCCGCTGCTGGCTCGTGGCCTCGAGCGTCGCGAGCTCCTGCTCGCCTTCCTTGATCGCGCTCGACAGCGCCTTGAGCTCGTCGCGCGCGGCGGCGAACTCGGGCGACTTCTTGTCGAGCTTCGCCATCCGCTCGTTGGCGGCGTTCCGCTCGGCGCGCTTGCCGTCGAGGACGGCCTGGAGCTGACGGCGTCGCTCGTCGAGGCCGCGCCAGGAGGCCACCGACGTGGCGACATCACCGCCGCGGCGAAGGACCTCGTCCATCCGGGCTGGGTCGAGCATGGGCTACCTCGTGTTCCTTTGACGAAATGGCAATGATCGAAGGGGCTTGGGGGGCGGACCCTACCGCGCGCAGCGCCGTCGTGGCAAGCGCGGCCCGGCGCGTGTGTGGTGCGCACGTCGAGCTCGCAGGCAACTCACAGGTGGATCCCCCGAGCGATCACCCGGGGGAACGCTCGGGGATCGTCGCCTGCGCGAGAGGTGAGCGTGCCCACGACGCGATCGGCGTGAGAAGCGCGGCTCGCACCTCCGGCGCCCGTCGACGCGACGGTACGAAGCCCCTACACGCGCGTCGGGTAGCATCGGGGGTGGCAGGCAGGCAATCGACGCGACAGCACGTTATGATGGCCGCCGGATGATCGAGGCGACATGTTCGGCGTGCGGGACCCAGAACCGCATCGCTGAAGCCGACGTCCCCGTGGGGGCGAAGTTCGTGACCTGCAGCAGCTGCAAGTCACGCGTTGCGCTGCCCGTGAAGACGGCGGCCACGCTGCCGAAGCTGCCGCCACCGGTTCCGCCCAAGGGGCCACCGTCGGGGCCGCCTTCGATCAGCCTCGGACCCAGCGGTGCGATCCCCGCCCCACCTCCGGTGCCCGGTGGCCGCACCGACGAGATCATCGACCTGGCCGATCTGCCCGCGCCCAAGCGGCAGAGCCCGCTCGGTCCGGCGCCGTCGCGACCCGCGCCGAAGTCGGGCCTCGCGTCGGCGCTCGAGGTCGACCTGCCCGCGCCCAAACCCAAGACGGCGACGGGCCCGATCTCGCTCGATCTCGACGACGTCCTCGCGCCGGCACCTCCCGCGGAGCCCGCGCCGCCGTCGGAGTCCGTCGATCTCCCGGCCCCCAAGGTCGCACGGCCATCGTCGCCCCACCCCGCGGCGGCGCCGACAAGGGCTGCGTCCGACACCCCGCCCGGTAGCGCGCCCAGCACCGCGTCGGGGCCCGCGCCCGGGACCCCCGACGTGATCGATCTGCCCGCGCCGCGCGGCGCGCGTGCGGTCACCCCGGCGAGGGCGACACCGGTCGCCGGGCCCGTGATCGATCTGCCCGCGCCGCGACCGAAGCCCCGCGCGGGAGCCGAGCGCGCCGCGCCCAAAGGCCCGCCCGCGCTCGCTGACCTCCCCGCGCCGCGTCCCGGCGCTGACCTGCCCGCCCCCAAGGGGCCGCCCGCGCTCGCCGACCTCCCCGCCCCCAAGGGGCCGCCCGCGCTCGCCGACCTCCCCGCCCCCAAGGGGCCGCCCGCGCTCGCCGATCTCCCCGCGCCGCGACCCGGCGTCGACCTGCCCGCCCCCAAGGGCCTGTTCGACGATCTCCCGCAGCCCGCGCGCGGGCAGGACGCCGCCGCCGACGTCCCCGCTCCCAAGGGCCTGTTCGACGACCTCCCACAGCCCGCGCGCGGCGCACCCGCCGACGTCCCCGCTCCCAAGGGCTTCTTCGACGACCTCCCACAGCCCGCGCGCGGCGCACCCGCCGACGTCCCCGCCCCCAAGGGCTTCTTCGACGACCTCCCACAGCCCGCGCGCGGCGCACCCGCCGACGACGTCCCCGCCCCCAAGGGCTTCTTCGACGACCTCCCACAGCCCGCGCGCGGCGCACCCGCCGACGTCCCCGCTCCCAAGGGCTTCTTCGACGACCTCCCACAGCCCGGCAAGCAGGCGCCCGAGGCCCCGGCGCCCAAGGGCTTCTTCGACGATCTCCCACAGCCCGGCAAGCAGGCGCCCGAGGCCCCGGCGCCCAAGGGCTTCTTCGACGATCTCCCACAACCCGGCAAGCAGGCGCCCGAGGCCCCGGCACCCAAGGGCTTCTTCGACGATCTCCCACAGCCGTCGCGCGGGCAGGACGCCGGCGCGGAGCCGATCGATCTGGATCCCGGTTTCGGCGAGCCGCTCGATCTAGACTCCGGGCTCGACTCCGCGCTCGACTCCGCGCTCGACTCCGGCGCCCCCCTCTCGTCCGACGATGATCCACTCGAGCTCGCGTCGCCCTCGAAGGACGCGGCCCCGACGAGCTCCACGTTCGACGACCTCGATCTGTCCACACCGACGGCCCCACCGCCGCGGGCGCCGTCGGTGGACGGCGAGCCCTCGCCGATCAAGTTCTCTCCCGCCTCGAAGGCGTCATCCGCCGGCAAGGACAAGCCCGCGGGCGACCAGGCGACGGTCCCCGCGCTCTCGACCACGGGCGGCGCCGAGGTGTCGCTCGAGCTCGCGGAGCCTCTCGACCGCACCGGCCCGAGCACGATCGCGCGTGGCGCCACGACGAAGACGCCCGAGCCCGGCGACGAGATCGAGACGGCGCGCAAGCGTCGGCGCACGCGGCGCGTGCTCGCGGGCGTCGTGCTCGGCCTCGCCGTGCTCGGCGGCGGTGGGTTCTACATGTACCAGCGGCACGCCGCGCAGCAGCAGCGCGCCGACGAGATCGCGCAGCACCTCTCTCGCGCGCGCAAGGCGCTCGCCTCCGACGACGCGGCGCGATGGACGCGCGCCGGGAGCGCGGCGGCGAAGGTGCTCGAGCTCGAGCCCCAGCACGGGGAGGCTCTCGGCATCTCGGCCGAGGCCGCGATCGCGGGCGCGCTCGCCGACGGGAAGAACACCGCGGGCCGGTTCGCGCGCGGGCGCAAGCAGATCGCCGACGCGCTCGGCGCCGGCGCCGTGGTCCCCGCGATCCAGCGCGCGCAGGCCGTCTCCGCGATCACCACGAGCCCGCAGTCCGCGGTCCCCAAGCTCGAGGCGTTGATCGCGAAGCAGCCCGACGATCTCGCGCTGCAGCTCTATCTCGGGTGGGCGCACGAGGCGGCCGGGGAGCTGCCTGCGGCGGTCCAGGCATACGAGCGGGCGGCCACAGCGACCGGCGGCGTGAAGCTGCTCGCGCTCCTCGGGCGCGGGCGCGCCAAGCTCGCGCTCGCCGATCTCGAGGGCGCGCGCGCGGACTTCCGCGCGGTGCTCGCCGAGGACAAGGACAACATCCCCGCGCAGGTCGGGCTCGCCGCGGCGCGCACCGCGAGCGAGATCCAGCAGCAGGAGAACGATCTGCTCGCGCTGCTCGCGCTACCGGCGGTCAAGGACGCCGATCCACGCGCCGTCGTGCGCGCCTGGATCCTCGCCGCAGATATCGCGCGCAACAGCGGGCGGCCCGATGTCGCGCGCGAGCGCTACCGCAAGGCGCTCGAGCTCGACGACAAGCACCTCGACGCGCTGACCGGGCTCGCGCTCGTCGAGCTCCGCGACGACAAGGTCGACGCCGCCTTCGAGCTGATCACGAAGGCGCTGACCAGCGACTCGAACCACGCGCTCGCGCAGCTCGTCGCGACGGAGATCTCGATGCTGCAGGGCAAGCTCGACGACGCCGCCGAGCGCATCGACGCCCTGTCGCGCCGCGATCCGCCGCTGGTGCCACTCGACATGGCGCGCCTCCACGTCGTGCGCGGCAGGCTGCTCGATCTCCGGCGCGATCCGAACGGAGCCGTCGAGGCGTTCGTCGAGGCCGCCAAGCTCGCCGGCGAGCGAGATCTCGCGCCGACGATGCTCGCGGTCGAGAAGCTCACGCAGCTCGCGGCGCAGGCCGCCGCCGACAACGATCCCGCGAGGGAAGCCGCGCTGCGGGCGCGCGCCGACGAGCTGCTGTCCGCGCTCGCGACGAGCGCCGAGAAGGATCCACAGCTCGCGTTCGCGCTCGGGACCGCGTACGCCCAGGCAGGACAGGCGGCGAAGGCCGAGCCGTGGCTGCGGCGCGTCGTCGAGGTGCGCCCGGACGATCCCGACGCGGCCTACCAGCTCGGTCGCGTGCTGCGGATCCTCGACCGAGCGACCGAGGCAGTGTCGCTGCTGGAGAAGGCACGTGGCGCCGCGCCCGAGCGCACCGAGATCGCGGTCGAGCTCGCGCGCACGCTCGAGGTCCTCGGGCGCGATGACGAGGCCGGCGCGCTGTACGACGCGCTGCTCGCGAAGGGCGACCCGAGCCTCGAGGCGCGCGCTCACGCGGGGCTGTTCTACGTGCGCACCCGCCAGCTCGCGAAGGCCGGCGAGCAGGGAGAGAAGATCCTCGCGATCGATCGCGGTCACGCGACCGGTCACTACCTGCGAGGCGAGGCGCTGCTCGCGGCGGGGCAGCTCGACGAGGCGCGGCGCGCGTTCCTCGCGGCGGCGGACACCGAGCGCTCGGCGCGCCACCTCGACGCGGTCGGGCGGGCCACCGAGTCGATCGCGATGCAGAAGGGCAAGGACTATCTCGCGATGCAGGACACGGCGCTGCGCTCGTACATCGCCGCGAACGAGCTCGAGCCGACGCTGTTCAGCTCGTTGCTCGGCAAGGGGCGGCTCTACGTCGCGCGCCGCGAGATGGAGAAGGCCGTCGTCGAGCTGCTCGCGGCGGAGAAGAGCAAGCCCGAGACCGCCGAGGTCGCGTTCCACCTCGGCGTCGCGTACCAGGAGCTCGGCACCAAGCAGTCCAAGCGGGCGGCGGTCGAGTGGCTCCAGCGCGCGAACAAGCTCGAGCAGAGCGCCGAGACCGCGTACCGGCTCGGTCAGCTGTACACGGATCCCGACATCAACCAGGAGCGACCCGCGATCGCGAGCTACGACCTCGCGACCCGGCTCGCCATCGACGCCCAGAAGAAGACGGGTGCGCTCCCCGAGTGGTACCCGGAGGCGCTGTTCCAGCTCGGGAGCCTCACGAACGCGGTCGGCAACGAGAAGGCCGCGTGCGACGCGTGGAAGAAGTATCTCGGGACGAAGCCGACCAACAAGGCTCGGATCGACGAGGTCCAGCGGACGATCGCGACGAGCCTGCGCAACTGCGGCCGCTGAGCACGGGCGCGGTGTCGGTGGCCGGCGCACGCGACGGCGCGCGCCGGGCCGGGTATCCTTCCTCCGTGCTGGAAGGGCTCCTTCGCCGCGTCGATCTCGCGTGGTTCTTCGCCAACGTCGTCCGCTCGTCCGGCCTCGCGCGGCCCGTGCGCCCGACGCGACTCGCGCGGTTCGCGCGCCACGCCGTGCAGTCGTCGTTCGGGCCGCACCTCGCGGTGATGTTCCAGGCCGCGGCGCACCCCGAGAAGGAGGCCCTCGTCGAGTACGGCGAGCACGGCGTGCGGCGGCTGACGTGGGGCGAGCTCGACGCGACGATCAACCGCCTCGCGAACGCGCTGCTCGCGCGCGGCGCGGGCAGCCGGGCGCGCGTCGGGCTGATGCTGCCCAACGGCAGCGAGTTCCTGATCGCGCAGCAGGCGCTCCCGCGCATGGGCGGCACGGCGGTGCAGATCGGCTACCGCAGCAAGCCCGCCGAGATCGCCTACATCCTGGCCAACGCCGAGCCGAAGGTCACGATCGTGCACGCGGACTATCTCGCCGCGATGGCCGAGGCCCGCGCCCAGACCGGCAAGGGCGGCGCGCTGATCGTCGTCGGGGACAGCCGCCCTCCCGGTCCCGACGCGATCGGCTGGGAGCACGCGCTCGCGGCCGCCTCGCCCGAGATGCCGGTGCGCACGCGCGACACCGACGGCGGCGGCGTCATCGTCTACACCTCGGGCACGACCGGCAAGCCGAAGGGCGCGAACCGTAGCTGGAAGCAGACCGGATACGAGTCGGTCGCCGACATGATCCACCAGGTCGGGATGCGCTCCGACGATCGTCACCTCGTCGTGTGCCCGCTCTACCACGCGGCGGCGCCGGCGTTCGTCCAGATCATGCTCGCGCTCGGCTCGACGATCGTGATGATGAACCACTTCGATCCCGAGGGGGCGCTCGCCATCATCCAGCGCGAGCGGATCACCTGCACGCTGATGGTGCCGACGATGCTGATCCGCATCACGAGCCTCCCCGAGGACACGATCGCCCGCCACGACACGCGCAGCCTTCGCTGGGTGATGTCGGGCGCCGGGCCGCTCACGACCGACACCGCGCGCCGCTTCATGGACCGCTTCGGGCCGATCCTGTGGAACTTCTACGGCGCCACCGAGACCGGGCTCGTCACGCTCGCCGGCCCCGACGATCACGTGCGCCGCCCCGGCACGATCGGCCGCGCGCTCCGCGGCAACGAGATCCGGCTGCTCGACGACACCGGCGCCGAGGTCCCGCCCGGCGAGGTCGGCGAGCTCTACGCCCGCAACCCGACCATGATCGCCGGCTACCACCGCAACGACGAGGCCACGCGCGCGTCCCAGCGAGACGGCTTCTTCTCCGTCGGCGATCTCGGCCGCGTCGACGCCGACGGCTACTACTACCTCGAGTCCCGCAAGCACGACATGGTGATCTCCGGCGGGGTCAACATCTACCCGCGCGAGATCGAGGATCACCTCCACACCCACCCCGCGATCCTCGAGGCCGCCGTCGTCGGTGTCCCCGACCCCGAGTGGGGCGAGTCGCTGCGCGCCTTCATCGTGCTGCGCGATGGCCACCAGGTCACCGAGGCCGAGGTCGTCGAGTACTGCCGCGACCACCTCGCCGACTTCAAGCGCCCGCGCAAGGTCACGTTCATCGCCGAGCTGCCGCGCAACCCCACCGGCAAGGTCCTCAAGCGCGAGCTGCGCGACCTCGCGGGCTGACGCCGCGGGACACCGCGTGCCCCGTTCGGGCCACGAGTGAGCTCGCCTGCTTCCGCCCCGGACGCACGGAGCCACCGGCGGTTGTCGCCGAGGCGGGTGGAGCATCGGGTGGATGAGCGGAGGGGGCGTCAGCGCCGGCGGCGGATGTCACCGACGCGCAGCGTGACCTTCTCTGCGTCGAAGTACTCGGCGAGCGGGATCGTGAACTTGCGGCTCGCGCCGGTCAGCTCTTTCCACTGCTGGGCGTCGATGGTGCCGTGCGCGTCGAGGAAGGCGAGCAGGCGCGCGCGCAGGTCCGCGATGGCCGCGGCGTGCACGTAGAGATCGGGTTTGACCTTGGTCGCGAGCTTGGCGGCCGCGAGGCGATCGAGCGCGGACTTGACCTGCGGCTCCGAGAGGCCGAGCAGCGGACCGAGCTCCTTGGGCCGCGGCGGCTCGAGGCGGCTGGACTCGAGCCGCGCGAGCACCGCGGCCTCGGCCGGGGACAGCGCGGCGCGCGGCGGGGTCCTCGCGGGCTGCACGCGATCGGCCGCGGCGACGATCGTGCCCTTGGCCTCGAGGCCGGCGACGATCGCGTCGTAGGCGCGCGCGGGGAGCGCGGCCGGGAGCTGGGTGCGGAGCTCCTCGCGCGGCAGGCCATCGGAGGCGGCCGCGACGAGCTTCGCGATCCGGGCCTCGAGCTCCGCGACGGCGGTGGCGTGCAGGTAGTGGGCGTGCTCGCCGCTGCCGGCCTGGAGCAGCTCTCCGCTCGCCACGAGCGTCGCGAGCGGGGTGGCGAGCGCGGACGCGGGCAGGCCGAGGCGGCGCACGAGATCGTCGACGGTGAGGCCGGCGAACATCGCGGACTTCACGTCGAGCGCGATGCGCTGATCGGAGCGCGCGGACGCGAGCTGGGCCACCGCGGTCGCGTGGTCGGCGGTCCGCCGCGCCTTGGGCGCGAGCACGCGCACGACCGTGCCGCCTCCGATGGTGGTGCCGTGCGCGCGCGTCGCGACGAAGCCGCGGAGGATGAAGTGGTCGCCGGGCAGCGCGCCGAGCGGCGTGGTCGCGTCGGTGCGGAGCTGGGCGAGGCCCGTGCTGCCGGGCGCGAGCTCGGTGGTGCCGACGAGCACGAGCGTCGCGAGCACCTGCGCCGTGCCGTGGTGGACGAGCACCTTCGTGCGCGGGCCGAGCGGCCCCGGCGCCGCGGGCAGGTAGCGCAGCTCGACGTCGAGGATGTGCGAGGGGGCGACGCGCCCGGGGTGGACGAGCAGGTCGCCGCGCGCGAGATCGTCGACGGCGACGCCGCCGAGGTTCAGCGCCAGGCGGTGGCCGGCGATCGCGCGCTCGACGGCCTCGCCGTGGACCTCGAGGCCGCGCACGCGCGCCGAGAGACCGCTCGGGATGACGGTCAGCTCGTCACCGAGCGCGACCTCGCCGCCGAGCACCGTGCCGGTGGTGATCGTGCCGAAGCCCTTCACCGTGAACACGCGGTCGATCGGGAGCCGGAACACGCCCGTCGCCTCGCGCGGCGGCAGCGCGTCCACGATCGCCGCGAGCTCGGCCCGCAGCGTGTCGAGCCCGTCGCCGGTCTTCGTCGAGACCGCGACGATCGGCGCTCCGGCGAGGAAGCTGCCGGCGACGGCCTCGCGCACGTCGGCCGTGACCATCGCGAGCCACTCGTCGTCGACGAGGTCGCGCTTGGTGAGCACCACGAGGCCGCGCCGCACGCCGAGCAGCTCGCAGATGTCGAGGTGCTCGCGCGTCTGCGGCATCACGCCCTCGTCGGCCGCGATCACGAGGCACACGAGGTCGAGCCCGGTCGCGCCGGCGACCATCGACTTGACGAACCGCTCGTGGCCGGGGACGTCGACGACGGCGATCCGGCGGTCCCCGAGATCGAGGCGCGCGAAGCCGAGCTCGGTGGTGATGCCGCGCGCCTTCTCGACCGGCAGTCGATCGGTGTCGATGCCGGTGAGCGCGCGAACCAGCGAGGTCTTGCCGTGGTCGATGTGACCTGCGGTACCGAGGACGATCGGATACGCCACGAGCGCAGGCCTACCAGGCCGGGGCTAGAAGAAGTAGCCGACCGTGGTGCCGAAGAACGGCAGCGTGCGGATGCCGCCCTCGACGTTGACGACCAGGTTCTTCGTCGCCTTGACCTGCAGGCCGATGATCGCGTTCACGACGGGGAACACCGGGGGTAGATCGTACTTGACCGGCCCACCGACGGCCTGGCCCATGCCGCCGTTGAGCATGCTGGGCTTGCAGCCCGGGTCGGGCGCGTTGTTCGTCGCGCTGGAGTGACACTGGACGTCGTAGCGCCACAGGCCACCCGTGATGATGCCGAGCCCGAGCCCACCGCCGTAGCGGACCGCGAGGTACTTGTTGATCGGCGTGTGGTTCAGGAACGTGAAGTCGATCGTGAACCAGCCGAGCTTCTCCTCGCCGGGCGCGTGCTCCGGAGCGAGGACGTAGTCCGCCTCGTTCGTGGGGACGGGCTTGTCCTTCTGGATCCACACGCCCTCGCCGACGGTGATGCGCTCGAACTCCAGGCCGAGCACGAGCTCCACGGTGCCGCGTCGCCGGCTCAGCTCGACGCCGTACCCGAAGTTGCTCGCGCCGCCGGCCGCGCGCTCGACGAACAGCTCGAGGATCCCCGAGGGGACACGCACGTTTCGCAGCCGGAGCCCGACGCCGAACTCGACGGGAGTCCCCGCCGGCTGGGTGGCCGCGAGCGTCGGATCGACCGTCGCCGGGTCCGGGCTCGATTCGTCGAGCGCCGGGCTCGCGACGGCAGGCGCGGCAACGACCGCGGTGATCAGTGTCCCCAGGCAAAGCTCTGGCAAGCGGAAACGCATAGAAAGGCCCCCCGAAAGTCCGGGCAGTATATACTCGGCCACACCGCGGGTCCCGCGTAGGATCCGTGACTGGTCGGTCTCGATGTGGTCGCGCGCACTCTCCCTGGCTGTGATAGGCCTCGCGCTCGCGGGTTGCCCGGGTGGCAATGCGGGGATCGGCGCGGCCTGCGAGGGTAATGGCGACTGCGAGAGCGGGCTGCAGTGCGTCGCGAACACCTGTTCTCCTCTCTGCCAGCGCGCACCGGACTGTGGTGATGGCTACGCGTGCACCGAGGACGGCCTGTGCCAGCGCGCGACCGGGCAGCCCGGGGACAGGTGCGAGAGCGAGGTCGAATGCGCCCCCGGGCTGTCGTGTCAGCTCGACGCCAACGCCGTGGGCGACCAGGGCGCGCTGGGCGCGCGCTGCACCGCGGAGAACGACGGCTTGCCCGCGGGCACCGCGTGCGCGAGCGACGAGGACTGTCGCAACGGCACGTGCGCGCTCGGCCGCTGCGTGGACCTCTGCACCGAGACGCGTGACTGCGGCGCGGGCACCGCGTGCACGGCGATCCCGCGCGTCGAGGCTGGCGGTGCGCTGTTCCGTGGCTGCTTGCCGTCGCGCGGCTCGATCACGTGGACGATCCCCGTCGTCGCGCCGAGCGACGAGATCGTCCTCCCCGTGCCCCAGGCGGCCCGCTCGGCGACGGTGGTGTTCAGCGTCGACGACACGGCCCAGGAGGTCGGCGCCGCCGAGATCTTCGCGCCGAGCGACGTGGACACGCCGAGCTACCGGCGGCCGTGCACGCCGGGGATCGACGGCTGCACCGAGGAGCTCGCGCGCGACCAGTACTTCGGTCAGCGGCTCCGCCACCGCCCCGAGCGCGCGGTCTCGGTGCTCCAGATGCCGGCGAGCCCGAGCACGCCCCTCGAGGCAGGCACGTACCGCCTCCAGGTGTCGTCGTTCCGCGCGAACGGCGCCCAGGGCTCCGCGATCCCGCGGGTCACCGCCATCATGAAGATGGACGGCGGCGTGATCCTCGATCTCCACTTCTACTTCCTCGACCTCGAGGATCACCCGTGCGAGGACGAGCCGACGCTCGGCGGCGTGCGCCTCGATGCCGCGCGAGCGCAGCAGGCCACGTTCTTCCAGACCGAGTTCCTCGGCCAGCTCCGCACGATCTTCGCCAGCGGCGGGATCGCCCTCGGCGAGGTGACCTACGAGGACGTCCGCGGGCAGGCCCGGCTCGACGGGCTCCAGGTGGCGTCGGTGGGATCGTTGTTCGAGCTCGGCGCGCACGCGACCGGGATCAACGTGTTCTTCGTGCGCACGATGTCGCCCGTCGGGATCCAGGCGTTCGGACCGAACCCGGGACCCGCTGGGCTCGCCGGGACGCAGCGCTCGGGCATCGCCGTCGGCGTCGACACGCTCTGCTACCGCTCGTGGGAGGGGCTCGCCCGGATCACCGCGCACGAGATCGCGCGGTACATGGGGCTCTACCGCAACGTCGAGCTCGACGTCGCGCAGCACCCGACGTGGCGCGACCCGATCGACGACAGCACCGACTCGCCGCAGAACCTCATGTTCTTCTCGGAGAAGGGCGGCATCGAGCTCAGCCACGGGCAGCGTTCGATCCTCACGCGGAGCGCGGTGCTGCGATGAAGTGGCTCACCGTGACCGTCGCCCTCGGGGTCGGCGCCCTCGCGTCCGCCGGCACCCTCCAGCTGACCGCGCCGATGACGCACGTGCTCACGCCGATCGACTCGCTACCGTCGAGCGACCAGATCGACGCGGTCCACGGTGGGCGCGAGCAAGCGCGCGAGAACCTGCAGGCGATCGCGCTCGGCGAGGCGGTCGTCGCCGGAGAGAGCGGCGTCGATATCGGGATCCAGATCCGCGCGGTGCGCGCGCTGCCCCTGTACTGCGATGCTCCGTGCGGGGAGAGCGCCGCCCACGACACGGTCGTCGAGCTGGCGTCCATGCCCCGCTATCGCGACGCCCGCCGCGGGAGTGACCTGCTCGTGCTGCGGGCCGCGATCGAATCGCTGGGGCTCATGCGCGTCCAGACCGACCTCGACCTCCTGGCTCCCTACCTCGGCCACCCGAGCCGCGATATCCGGGCCGCGACCGCCCTGGCGCTGGGCGACCTCGGAAACCCTCAGGCGATCGAGCCGTTACACAGCCGCCAGCACGTGGAGCAGGTCCAGCAGGTCATCGAGGCGATCGGAATCGCGCTGAGCGTGCTCGAGCAGCAGGCCCCCTGATGTGCCCCAAGGCACAAGCCCCCGGAATCGTTTGCGGTATGACGGCGATGGATCGTACAATTCCGGGTACCCCCGTGATGGGTTCCCGCGCCCAGGCCGTGGAATACCGGGGTTTCCATGACCACCCGCGACCCGCGTCTCCGCGACCACGTGCGCCCTGAGCCTCAGGGCAACGGTCGAGATCCAACGCAGTCGCTCTCGGTCGATATCGACGACGACGATCTCGAGCCGTCGCATCCGTCGCTCGCGCTCGGCACGCACGAGGCCTCCGCGCGCGAGGAGCGCACGAAGATCGAGTCGCCCGGCGCGCGCAGCAAGACCCCGATGCCGCCCCGGGCGCAGACGCGTCCACCGCCGGTGCCGCCGAAGGACGATCCCGACGAGCGCATCGGTCGCACGCTCGGCAGCTACAAGGTCCTCGAGCTGCTCGGCAAGGGCGGCATGGGATACGTCTACCGCGCCGAGCACGTGAAGCTCGGCCGCGAGGTCGCGCTCAAGCTCCTGCGCAGCGACTACGCCCGCCGCAAGGACGCGGTCGCGCGGTTCATCCAGGAAGCGCGCACGGTCAACCGCATCCGCCACCGCAACATCGTCGACGTCCCCGACATCCTCGAGCTCGACGACGGCACGACCTGCATCGTCATGGAGTTCCTGCGCGGGCAGAGCCTCGGCAAGTGGGCGCGCACGGGCATCGATCTGCCGCGAGCGCTCGCCGTGCTCGTGCAGATCTGCGACGGGCTGGCGGCCGCGCACGCCGTCGACATCGTCCACCGCGATCTCAAGCCCGACAACGTGTTCATCGTGCCGACGGTCGACGGGGCCGAGCTGGTCAAGCTGCTCGACTTCGGCGTCGCGAAGCTCCTGCACCGCGAGGACGAGGACATCGGGTTCCAGACCGCGGCCGGATCCGTGATCGGCACGCCGGCGTACATGTCGCCCGAGCAGGCCGGCGGTATGCCGATCGACGCGCGCTCGGACATCTACTCGCTCGGCGCGATCATGTACGAGCTGTTCTGCGGGCAGCCGATGTTCCGCGGGCGCAGCTTCGGCGAGTTCGTCCGCAAGCACCTGACCGAGCTGCCGGTCCCGCCGCGCCAGACCGCGGGCGGAGCGCACGTCGACGAGCGGCTCGAGGCCGTGATCCTGAGGGCGCTCGAGAAGGATCCGAACCGCCGGTTCGCGCACATCCTCGAGCTCCGCGACGCGTTGATCCACCTGCTCGGCGGGATGGAGACCCACCTGCCGGGGTACGCCGCGCTGACGCAGAGCGGGCTGCGCCCCTCGGCGCTGCCGCTGCCGACGCTGCCGCCGATGCCGATCCCGTCGATGCCGACGCCGGCGTCCGCCGGGCACCCGTCGATGGCGTCGATCCCGTCGATGGCGTCGATGGCGTCGGTTCCGTCGGGGCACTCGGGACCCTACGGCTACGGGCAGTACAGCCAGATCGTCGGGCTGCCGACACCGCCTCCGCCGGCGCCGACGCCCTGGTGGGTGTGGGTGGTCGGCGGCGCGTGCGCGATCGCCGTCGGTGTCGGCGCGGCGATCTGGTATGCGGGCCGAGAGGAGGCGACGAAGTACGCCTCGCGACCGGCCGCCGCGAGCACGCCTGCGCTCGCCCCGGCGCCGGAGGCCGCCGCGCAAGATTTGTCCGAGGCCACCGAAGCACCGTCCGACGCCGAGGCCCGGGCGACCGCGCCGACGTCGCCCCCGACGGCTGCACCGAAGTACGTCACCGTGCGCGCGGAGTCGACGCCGAGCGCGGGCGTCTACGAGGACGGCAAGAGCGCGGAGCTGTGCCGTACCCCATGCGAGTTCAACGTCGACCTCACCGACGGCGGCTCGACGCGGCAACGCACGTACCTCGTGAAGGCCGACGGCCACCGCGACGGGACGTTCGTCGTCGACCTCACGACCGAGCGGCCGAGGGGGGAGGTCACGCTCGTGCCGCTCGTGCCCACCCCCACGCCGCGCGAGGACGTGTCCGTGAAGACCGGCCGGACCGAGAGGCCGGCGCGCTCGTCGAGGACGTCGCGGTCGAGCCGCGCGAGCGAGCGGGCGCCGGACCGGATCGCCGACAAGACGCCCGACAGGACGCCCGACAAGCCTGCCCCGACCACCACGTCGCCGGAGCCTCGGGTCACCGAGAAGAAGCAGAGCGAGCGCTCTGGCTCCAAGATCGATCGTTCTGACACCATGGATCCGTTCCGTACGCGACCATGACCTCCCCGCTGCCTCGCCTCCTCCTCGTGCTGTTCGTGGCCGTGCTCGGCATGCGCGCGGCGTACGCCGACGATCCGGGCACGCGCGCGGCCAAGCGCCACTTCACGCGTGGCGAGAAGCTGTTCGCGCTCGGCAAGTTCGAGCAGGCGATCGAGCAGTACCAGAAGGCGTACGACGCCAAGCCGCTGCCCGCGTTCCTGTTCAACATCGGCCAGTGCTACCGGAACCTCGGCGACTACGACGCGGCGATCTTCAGCTTCAAGAAGTACCTCAAGCTCGCGCCCGACGCGGACAACCGCGACGAGGTCGAGGAGTACATCGCCGAGCTCGAGACCGAGCAGGAGCGAGAGGCGGCGCGGCGGCTGCGGCTCGACGGGGAGCGCCGCAAGACTGACGCGCCACCGGCGACGGCCGACAAGCCGATCTACAAGAAGTGGTGGTTCTGGACCGGGGTCGCGGTCGTCGGCGCGGCCAGCGGCGTCGGCATCTACGCGGCGACGCGCTCGGGCCCACCCTCGACGACGTTCCCGGATCCCATCGTGTTCAACTAGTGCGTCTCTGGTCGCCCATAACGATCCTGGCGTACGCCGGCGCGCTCGTCGCGTGCGGCGATGGCGACGTCTACACTGTCGTCACGGTCGACACGCGCCCCTCGGTCCACGACGCGGCCACGCTGCGCGTGATCCTGTCGAACGCGGGGACCTCGCGCAGCGACGAGCTCACGCTCGGGACCGCGGCGTTCCCGGTCACGTTCGCGATCACGGCGCCCGGTCGCAGCGGCGCGCTCGACATCCAGGTCGACGCGCTCGACGACGCCGGGCTCCTCGTCGGGCGCGGGTTCGCGAGCACCGTCGTCGACGCGGAGGCGGCGGACGTGCTGCTCGACAGCGCCGACTTCGTCGTCAACACCGAGTTCGCGGACGACCAGTACCCGTCGAACTACTTCGACACCCACGGCTTCCAGGCCGGCGCGACGCGCGACGGGCGGTGGACGGTGGTCTATCGCGATCGCTGCTCGCCGGCTCCCTGCAACATGTTCGCGCGGCAGTTCGAGCCGAACGGGCGCCCGGCCGCCACCCAGATCGCCGCCGGCACGAACGGCTTCCCGATCAGCACCGAGCCCACCGGATCGATCTCGGTGCCGGCCGTCGCGGGCGGCACGACGAACACCGTCGCGATGTGGAACTTCCGGCGCTCGATGGGGAGCACGCCCGCCGGCATCGCGTGCCGCGCACTCGACGGGACCGGCCGCGCGCTGGCGGACCAGGTCGACCTCTCGGCCGACGCCGGTACCGACACCGTGTCGATGGCGCCGATGTCGAACGGCAACCTCGCCGCCACCTGGATCGGGCTGTCACCGACCGTCATCCGCAGCACGATCATCCGTCCGGACTGCACGGTGGTGCCGGGGGTCGGCATCACCACGGCGTCGACGACAGCAGGGGCCCGCCGCCCCTCGGTCGCGGCCGTCGGCAGCCCGCCGACGCTGATGTATGCGTGGGAGGTCAACGGCAGCGTGTACCTCCGCGTCGCGAACGCGACCAACGACTTCCAGACGCCGAACGACATCATGTTCGTCCCGCGCACCACCGACGAGGTCGTCGAGTTCGTGCGGGTCGCGCCGCTCGGTACGGGGTTCGCGGTGATCGTGCGCTGGGCGCTCGCGAACGAGACTACCGGCCCCGGACGAATCGAGATGTACCGCACCAACGTGATGGGCACGGTGCTCGGGCCGGCGGTCCTCGTGTCGACGCGCTCCGGCAGCGACTTCGGGTCGAGCCAGGCGTTCGGCGTGGCGACCCGCAGCGACGGCACGCTGATGATCGTGTGGCACGCGTGCGAGGAGAACGGGGACGGCCAGGGCTGCGGCGTGTTCGCGCGCGCGTTCCGCCCCGACGGCACGCCGCTCGGCGCCGAGATCGTGGTCCCGACGACGACCATGGGCGATCAGATGAACCCGTCGGTGGCCGCGCTCCCCGACGCGTTCGCGGTGACCTGGATGGACACCAGCATGCAGGCTCCCGACATCTCCGGCTCCGCGGTCCGCGCCCGGATCATCTACCCCGAGCCCACCAGCGGCCCGCGGTAGCACCGGCCCGCGGTCAGGGCGGTCAGCTCGCGGTCTCGTCGTCCGCGCGGTGGTCGATCCCGAGGGCGCGCATCTTCTTGTACAGGTGGCTGCGCTCGAGCTGGAGCTCGCGCGCGGTGTTCGAGACGTGGTGGTCGTTGGCGTCGAGCGCCGCCATGATGATCTCCCGCTCGGCGGCGGCGACGAGATCCTTGAACGGCGTGCCGCGCGCGAACTCGGCCTTCACCGCCTTGACCCGGGGCAACGCGTCGCCGACGTCGGCCTCCGTGATCACCTCGGCGTCGCCGGTGAGGATCACGAGGCGCTCGACGACGTTCTTGAGCTCGCGCACGTTGCCCGGCCACTCGTGCTGCATGAGCAGCGTCATCGCGCTCGGCGCGACCTTCTTCACGCGCCTCCCGTTGTCCGCGCACACGAGCTCGAGGAAGTGCTCGACGAGCGACGGGATGTCCTCGCGGCGCGCGCGCAGCGGCGGCAGCTCGATCGGCACCACGGCGAGCCGGTAGTACAGGTCCTCGCGGAACCGACCCGCGGCGATCTCGGCCTGGAGATCCTTGTTGGTCGCCGCGACGACGCGGACGTCGACCCGGATCGTCTCGGCCCCGCCGACGCGCTCGAGCTCGTTCTCCTGGAGCACGCGCAGCACCTTGGCCTGCGCGCTCGGGTTCATGTCGCCGATCTCGTCGAGGAACAGCGTGCCGCCGTCGGCGAGCTCGAACTTGCCGCGGCGCTGCTGGGTCGCGCCGGTGAACGCGCCCTTCTCGTGGCCGAACAGCTCGCTCTCGATCAGCTCCGAGGGGATCGCCGCGCAGTTGAGCTTCACGAACGGCCCGTCGGCGCGCTTGCTGTGCTCGTGGAGAGCGCGCGCGACGAGCTCCTTGCCCGTGCCGTTCTCGCCCGTGATCAGCACGCGACCGGTCGTCGGCGCCGTCTTCGCGACCTTGTCGAAGATCGCGCGCATCGCCGAGCCCTTCCCGATCATCGCGAAGTCGGTCTGGACGCGGCTGCGCAGCCGCTGGTTCTCGTGGCGCAGCCGCGCGAAGGACAGCGCGTTCTGCACCGTCAGCAGCAGCTTGTCGCCCGACAGCGGCTTCTCGACGAAGTCGTGCGCGCCCGCCTTGGTCGCCTGCACGGCGGTCTCGATCGTCGCGTTGCCCGACATCATGACGACGATCGTCTCGGGGCTCGCGGTGCGGATCTTGGGGAGGACCTCGAGCCCGCTCTCGCCGGGCATCATCACGTCGAGCAGCACGAGATCGATGTCGTGCTCCGCGAGCTTGGCCAGGCCGAGCGCGCCGCTGCCCGCGACCTCGACCTGGTAGCCCTCGATCTCGAGAGCACGGCGGACCGTGGTCAGGATGTTGGGCTCGTCGTCGATGACGAGGATCGTGGAGCGCGCCACGCCACGACAGTAGCAGATGAATCGGCCCGCGCCGCGCGGCGGATTTGACTAACGTAGCGGAGGCATTTAGGTTCCTGCCATGACCCGAATGGTGGCTGCGCTGGCCCTGCTCGTGGGCTTCGCGACGATCGCCGCGAGCTGCGGGGACACGCCCAAGGGACCGGGCTGCAAGTCCGACAAGGACTGCAAGGACGGCAACAAGTGCGTGGGCAACAAGTGCGTCGAGTGCACCGCGGACGCCGACTGCGGGGCCGGCAAGACGTGCTCGGACAACGCCTGCGTCGCCGCCCCGGAGTGCACGAGCGACGATCAGTGCGCGGCCGGCCAGGTCTGCCAGGCGGGCAAGTGCAAGGCGTGCGCGAGCGACAGCGAGTGTGGTCCCGGCGGCACCTGTGAAGCGGGCTCGTGCAAGCGCGCGCAGAAGTGCACCCAGGACGAGGACTGCGCCGACGACGAGGACTGCATCAACGGCTACTGCCTGCGGGCAGGCGGCGTCTCGGCCGCCGACGGCGCGTGCCCGCTGGCGACCGTGTACTTCGGGTTCGACGACGCCACGGTGCAGGCGAGCGAGGGCGATCGCCTCGCCAACAACGCGCAGTGCATCGAGCAGAACGCCGGCAAGACCGTGCTCGTCGTCGGTCACACCGACACGTCGGGCACCGAGGAGTACAACATCGCGCTGTCGGAGCGCCGCGCACAGTCGGTGGCGGACTACCTGTCCCGGCTCGGCACCGACCCGGCCCGCATGCAGGTGGTCCCAAAGGGTGAGACCGAGCCGACGGGGCTCGGCGACGACAAGGACCGCCGCGTCGAATTCCAGTGGCGGTGAGCCAGGATCCGTCGCAAGAGGAACCCATGACCAAGCTACCCGCCACTGCCGCCCTCGCGTTGCTCCTCTCGGCCTCGGGCTGCTTCTGGGTCACGACCAAGAGCGAGGGGGAGACCCTTCGCAGGGACGTCAGCTCGATCAACGAGCGGCTCGCCTCGAAGGAGAAGTCGCTCGACGACCAGGTCGCGCAGCTCGAGAAGGTGCTCGACGACAGCGCGAAGCTCCTCAAGCGCAACAGCGCGGATCTCGGGGCGGAGGTCGAGCAGCTCCGCGCGGACATCCGCACCGCGAACGGGCTCGTGACCGCGATCAACAACTCGATCAACGAGCTCAAGACCGAGCTGCAGACGACGACGGCGAAGGTCACGGCCCTCGAGCAGCGGATCGCGCAGCTCGAGAGCGGCAAGGCGAGCGCGGCGTCGGGTCCTGACGACCTGTGGCGGCTCGGCTCGACGGCGTTCGAGGCCGGCCGCTACGACGAGGCGATCGATCTGTTCAAGCGCCTCGTCTCGAGCTTCCCCACGCACGATCGCGCCGACGACGCCGCGTACTTCCGCGGGCAGAGCTACACGAACCTCAAGGAGTGGGACAAGGCGATCGCGGCCTACCAGGTCGTGGTCGACAAGTACGCCGAGAGCCCGCTCGCCGACGACGCGCTGTACTTCGCCGCGCTCGCCGCGCAGAGCCTCAAGAACTGCACCGAGGCGCGCGCCTACCTCGGCGTGATCAAGCAGCGCTACCCGAAGTCCAACGTCAGCAAGACGTCGGCGACGCTCGACGCGGCGATCAAGAAGGATCTCAAGAACAAGAGCAAGTGCGCGTCGTAGCGTGCTGCTGGTCGCGATCCTGACCGTTCGCCGCGAGCGCCGAGACGACTTCGAGCGCTACGAGCACGCGGCCGCGCGCATCATGCGCCGGCACGGTGGAGCGATCGAGCGCGCGCTGGTGCTCGACGGCACCGCCGACACGTTCCGCGAGCTGCACGTGGTCCGGTTCGCCGACCACGCCGCGTTCACGCGCTATCGCGAGGATCCCGAGCTCGCGGAGCTGCGGGAGCTGCGGGACGCCGCCGTGGTGAGCACCGAGCTGTGGCCCGCGGCGGACGGCCCGCGCTACGGCGACGCCGGCGACTGATCAGGTCCCGCCGAGCTTCTTGTACTGCTCGAGCCCGTCGGGCTTGAGCGTGTAGCTCGGCGCGAGCTTGGAGTGGCACTGGTTGCAGCTCTTGAGCTTCTTCTCCTTCATCCACTGCTTCATCACGGCCTTGGCCTCCTTCTGGCCCCCCTTCGCGCACGCCTCCTTGACGAGGACGGTCTTGAACTCCTTCGTCTTGCACGCGTCGCCTGCCTCGGCGGCCGGCGTGGTCCGGATCATGGCGAACGTGAGCGCGCCGACGATGGTGGTGACAGAAGCGAGCAGCCCGAGCTTGGCCATGGCGATGTGATCCTCAGAGAAGGTTCTGCTTCGACGGGAGCCGAGCGGCGCCTATTCAGGGCGTCGCTGACCGCCGAACGCATCGTGCTACAGCGCGGAGGGTCCGGCAAATCCCCCGATCCGTCTCGGGATTCCCCGTACGTCGCGGGCGCGGGCGCGCGCGGTCGGCGCAACCGTGCGACGAGCGGCTCCCGCGAGTGGGGGGCACCGAGCGCCCGGCGGGAGTGCCCCGGGGCCCCCGGGGCGGGGACCGGCCGCGCCTGCTACGCCGCGGGCCGACACATGGCCCGGGCGGTGCTGCGGACGTCCGGGGCGTCGTTCACCGCGCTGATCGCGCAGATCGCCGCGGCGCCCGCTGCGTACACCGCGGCCGCGTCGCCAGGAGTGATGCCGCCGATGGCGACCACCGGGAGCCCGCGCGCCTCGGCGACGGCCGCGCGCAGCCCCGAGAGGCCTTGCACCGGATCGGGGTTGCGCTTGGTCCGGGTCGCGAACACCGGCCCGAAGCCCAGGTAGTCCGCGCCGCCCGCGCACGCCGCACGGACCTGGTCGACGTCGTGGGTCGACACGCCGATCCACAAAGAGCCCGCGATCCGCCGCGCCTCGGCGAGCGGCAGATCGGTCTGGCCGAGGTGCACGCCATCGGCACCCACCGCGAGCGCGACGTCGATCCGGTCGTTGACGACCAGCGCGGCACCCGCCTCGTCGCACCACCGCCGCGCGCGACGCGCGATCCGGACCAGCTCGCCGGCGGGGGCCGGCGCCTCGGGCTTGATCCGCACCTGGAGCACGCGCGCGACCGACAGGAGCGCCCGCGCGAGGTCCTCGTCGTCGCGGTCGAGGACCGCGTAGAAGCCGGAGACGGCGGCGGAGACGTGCACGGCGACGTCTTAGCGCATCTGCAGCTCGAGCTGCTCGAGCTCGCGCGCCTTGTCGCGCAGCGCGGCGGCACGCTCGAACTCGAGATCTGCGGCGGCCTGCTTCATCTCCGCGCGGAGCTTCTCGATCGCGGCGCGCAGCGAGTCGAGGTCGTCGATCTTCTCGAGCTGGACCGCGGCGACCTGGACCGCCTTCTTGCCCTTGGTCGGGATCGGCTCCGCTGGCTGGATGTCGAGGATCGCGCGGCTCGCCGACTTCGGCACGATGCCGTACTTCTCGTTGTGCGCCTGCTGCACCGCGCGCCGGCGACGGGTCTCGCCGACCGCGAGCTTGATCGACTCGGTCTCCTTGTCCGCGTACATCAGCACGCGACCGCGGAGGTTGCGCGCCGCGCGGCCGATCGTCTGGATCAGCGACCGCTCGGAGCGCAGGAAGCCCTCCTTGTCCGCGTCGAGGATGCCGACCAGCGAGACCTCGGGGATGTCGAGCCCCTCGCGGAGGAGGTTGATGCCGACGAGGACGTCGAACTCGCCGCGTCGCAGATCGCGGATGATCTGGATGCGCTCGAGCGTGTCGACGTCGGAGTGGAGGTACCGGACCTTGACGCCGATCTCGCGGTAGTACTCGGTCAGGTCCTCGGCCATGCGCTTCGTCAGCGTCGTGACCAGCACCCGGTCACCCTGGGCCGTGCGCTCGCGGATCTCCGCGAGCAGGTCGTCGACCTGGTGCGCGACCGGCCGGACCTCGACCTCGGGATCGAGCAGGCCGGTGGGCCGGATGATCTGCTCGACAACGACGCCCTTCGCCTGATCGAGCTCCCACTCGGCCGGTGTCGCCGACACGTAGATCGTCTGCTTCGCACGCTGGCGCCACTCGTCGAACCGGAGCGGGCGGTTGTCGAGCGCGCTCGGCAGCCGGAACCCGAACTCGACGAGCGTCTCCTTGCGCGAGCGGTCGCCGTTGTACATCGCGCCGATCTGCGGGACCGTCTGGTGCGACTCGTCGACGATCAGCAGGTAGTCGTCGCCGAAGTAGTCCATCAGCGTCGGCGGCGGCTCGCCCGGCGAGCGCCCCGTGAGGTGACGCGAGTAGTTCTCGATGCCGGAGCAGAACCCCATCTGCTCCATCGACTCGAGATCGTACATCGTGCGCTGCTCGAGGCGCTGGCGCTCGAGGAGCTTGCCCTGCTGGGACAGCACCTCGAGCTGCTCCTTGAGCTCGACGCGGATGCTCTCGATCGCGCGGCGCATCGTCCAGTCGGGCGTCGCGTAGTGCGAGGCCGCGAAGATCACCGCGCGATCGAGCTTGCGCTTCACGCCGCCGCGCAGCGGATCGATCTCCGCCATCGCCTCCACCTGATCGCCCCACCACTCGATCCGGATCGCCGTGTCGGCCTCGTACGCGGGGAACACCTCGACGGTGTCGCCGCGCACGCGGAACGTGCCGCGGTGGAAGTCGACGTCGTTGCGCTCGTACTGGAGCTCGACGAGGCGGCGCAGCACGGTGTCGCGATCGACCGAGGTGCCGACGTCGATCTCGCACGTCATCGCCGCGTACGTCTCGCGGTCACCGATGCCGTAGATGCACGACACCGAGGCGACGATGATCACGTCCTTGCGCGACAGGAGCGCGAACGTCGCCGCGTGGCGCATCCGGTCGATCTCCTCGTTCACGATCGAGTCCTTCTCGATGAACGTGTCGGTCGTCGGGACGTACGCCTCGGGCTGGTAGTAGTCGTAGTAGCTGACGAAGTAGTGGACGGCGTTGTCGGGGAACAGCTCCTTGAACTCGCCGTAGAGCTGGGCTGCGAGGATCTTGTTGTGCGCGATGATCAGCGTCGGCTTGCCGATCTCCGCGATCACGTTCGCGATCGTGAAGGTCTTGCCGGAGCCGGTGATGCCGAGCAGGACCTGGGCCTCGTCGCCACGGCGGATGCCGTCGACGAGCTCCTTGATCGCCTTGGGCTGATCACCCGCCGGCTCGTACGGCGAGGCCAGCTTGAACGGAGAACCGCCCCGCGCGGGGAGCCGCGCCGGTGGCGCGTCGCCCTCCTTGCGCTTGACCTTCTTACGGTAGGTCGACACCGGAGGCACTCTAGCTCCTCCTTCCACGGGGCGCATCCGCGCCTGGTTTCTGCGACGAGGCCTGCGAGAGGGGCGCCGAGGCTGGCGCGAGCATCGAGAGGTACCGCCACCACGCGTAGTGGGCGCGCAGCGCCGATGGCGACTCGCTCCCCCGCTGCTTCGGCCACCACCTCATCGATTCACGCTTTCGGATGCTCGTGCAGGCCGATCAGGTTGCCGTCGAGATCCTCGAACAGCGCGATCGCCCCGTGCGGGGCGACCGGCGTGAGCGGCTGCACGATCTTCGCCCCCGCCTCGGCCGCGCGCGCCAGGCAGCGCGCCACGCCGTCGGGTGCGTCGAGGTAGAGCACCGTCCCACTGCCGTTCCGGGGAGGGCGCTTCGGATCCGCGACGAGCGCTCCGCTGATGCACGTGCGATCGCGGTTCGCGAGCAGCGCGTGCGGCACGCCGCCGAAGTCGCTGAGCTCGAGCTCGACGTCGAAGATCGCCGCGTACAGCCGGCGGGACCGCTCGAGGTCTGTCACCGGGATCTCGAACCAGTTGACGATCGACAGAGTCGGCGACGGGTTCGGCGACGGGGCCTGCGACGGGTTCGTGGGAGCGCGCGAGGGCTGGGCTTGCGTGGTCTCGGGCATCTGGTTTGTTCCTTTCGTCCTGGACCATGCCTCCCTCTCGTGACAGCCTTTTGTCAGCTTTGTCTGCGAGCCTCCCTGGATGCGTCGAAAGAGCCGTTTGTTCGCCCTCGCGGAGGCCCTCCGCGCCCGCCGCACCGGGGTGACCGCGCAGGAGCTCGCGGACCGCTTCGGCGTCACGCTGCGGACGATCTACCGCGACCTCGAAGCTCTGCAGGACGCCGGGATGCCGATCCGCGCCGACCGCGGCCGCGGCGGCGGGTACTCGCTCGACAAGAGCTATCAGCTGCCACCCGTGAACTTCACCGCGCGCGAGGCCGCGCTCCTGATCGCGCTCACGCGCCTCGCGCTCGAGCAGCGCCTGATCCCGTTCCCGGCGACGATCGAGAAGGCCGCCGACAAGGTCCGCGCCGCGCTCACCACGTCCGCGCAGCGCGAGCTGCTCCAGGTCATCGGCGAGCTCCAGCTCGTCGGTGTTCCCGCGCTACCGATCCCCGCCTCCGTCCGCGAGGCCGTCGAGACCGCGTGGTTCGAGTCGCGCCCGCTGCGTATCGTCTACGAGAAGAAGCCGTGGGAGCTGCAGCCGCGCCGCGTGCGCATCCGCAGCCTCGTGTTCGATCGCCAGATCACGCTCCTCAACTGCACCGATCTCGAGACCGGCCTCGACCGCCAGTTCCGGCTCGACAAGATCAAGCAGGCCACCGTCCTCGATCCCGTGACGGCGTAGCGCCCCGCGCGGTGCAGCGCGCCTCCGTGCACGTCGCGCCTCCGCGCTCGTCAGCACGCTCCGGCACGGCGTGTTCCAGAGAGGTGACCGCCTTGACGCCGAGCACGCCGAGGAGTCTCCGTTCGCGCTCGCGCTCACCGCGGGTTCTGGCTCGTGTGCGCGCCCCGCGTGCTCGCGCTCAGCGACGCGCGTACATGATGCGCCAGATCGTCAGGCCGGTCTCCTCGGCGTTCTGCTCGCGCCACGAGCGCACGCCGTAGGGGTTGCCGCCCTTCCAGAACGTCCACTCGCCCGCGAGGTTCACGAACCGCGGGTCGGCCTCGAACGAGGCCATCGCGTCGAGGGCGATGTCCCAGACGTCGGTCTGCACGAACAGCTCGCCGCCGGGCCGGAGGACGTGCGCGATCTGGTCGGCGAGCACGCTGTCGACCATGCGCCGGTCGTGGTGGCGGCGCTTGAACCAGGGGTCGGGGAAGTTGACGTAGACGCGCTCGACGGAGCCCGGCGGGAACAGGTCCTTGGTGTGGTGCTGCGCGTGGCAGAACACGGCGTGGACCGGCGCCGCGAGCGAGCGGGCCTTCTTGTTGACGAGCGCGACGAGCTCCTCGCGGATCTCGAGCCCGACGTAGAGGCGCGACGGGTCGAGGGCCGCGCGCTCGAACAGGAACTGCGCGTCGGCGCACCCGATCTCGACCTCGACGCGGCGACCGTCGAGCGGAGGGCGCTCGCCGCGGAACTGCTCGAAGAAGGCGAGCTTGGGGTTGACGTGCTGGCGGATGCGCATGCGGAAGCGTCAGGTCGCGAACACGGCGTCGAGCGCGAGGTAACCGAACTGGCGGACGTTGAGCGGCGACGCGAGGCGATCGAGCTCCGCGCGATCCACCCACCGCCAGGCGCCGAACTCGTCGTTGGGGACGACCTCGGCGGCCGGGTCGACCTCGGTCACGAACACGAAGTTCATGTGCAGGCCCTTGGAGCCCGCGACGTGCTCCTCGTAGCCGATGAGCCCGGGGGGGACGCCGTCGAGCGCGCCCGCGAGCGGCCGGAACAAGCCCGCCAGACCGGTCTCCTCGCGGAGCTCGCGCACGGCGGCCTCCAGGGGGGTCTCGCCCGCCTCGAGCTCGCCACCGATCGGCAGCCAGGTCTGGAGCCGCCGGTGCTCGATCACGAGCACGCGGTCGCCACGCCGTGCATAGACGGCGACGGAGAACGCTCGACGCTGGGTCATGCGCGCAGGTCGGGTCGCGGGTCGACGGGCCCCTGGCCGGAGATCACTTCGGGACCTTCTCCCAGTCCGCCAGGAACTTGGCGAGGCCGATGTCGGTCAGCGGGTGCTTCGAGAGCTGGAGCAGCACCGAGAGCGGGCAGGTCGCGACGTGCGCGCCGAGGAGCGCCGCCTGCTGCACGTGCATCGGGTGGCGCACCGACGCGACGAGGACCTCGGTCTCGAACGCGTAGTTGTCGTAGATCTGCACGATCTCCCCGATCAGCTGCATGCCGTCGGTCGAGACGTCGTCGAGGCGGCCGACGAACGGCGAGATGTACGTGGCGCCGGCCTTCGCGGCGAGCAGCGCCTGGGTCGCCGAGAAGCACAGCGTGACGTTGGTCTTGATGCCCTCGTCGGCGCACGCGCGCACGGCCTTGAGCCCCTCGGGGATCAGCGGGATCTTGACGACGATGTTCGGGCGCAGCGCGGCGTACTCGCGCGCCTCCTTCATCATGTCGTCGAAGGTCGTGCTGACGACCTCGGCCGAGACCGGCCCCTTGACGACGTCGCAGATCTCGAGGAGCACGTCCCGGAACTTCTTGCCGGTCTTCGCCACGAGCGACGGGTTGGTGGTGACTCCGTCGACGAGCCCCATCGCGGCGGCTTCGCGGATCTCCTTGATATCGGCTGTGTCGATGAAGAACTTCATGCGGCCTTCCGTTGCACCATGGCCGACGAGGACGTAGCGTCGCCGGCGCGGGCACCATACGCAGGCGCCCCGCCTCACGCAACGCGTCCTCATGACCGAAGACATCGATACGCGGATCGGCACCGTCGACATCCCGGAGCGCACCGACCGCGCGCGCTACTTCCGCGAGTTGACCTACCTCGAGCTGTCCGCGTTGTTCGCAGGACCCCTCAAGCCCGGCGCGCTCGCGAAGTGGGCCGAGCTCGCCCCGCCGGGGAGCCTGGGCCTCGTCGCGCCGTGGGTCCTCACCCAGCGCAAGCCACCCAAGGGTGCGAAACTCTGGCCGCACGACGACTCGGTCGGGGATTTCCGCGACAGCGCTCCGGGCCGCGCCGCCCTCGCGCAGCTCGCCGCGGCGATCCAGCAGACCCGCGCCGGGTTCGCGGTGTTCCGGTCGCCGCCGGTGTTCGCCGCGAGCGCCGCCAACCGGGACCTGCTCAAGCGGTTCTTCGGAGAGATCGCGACCGAGGAAACCCTCGGCGCTCCGCGGGTCTGGGTGCCCGACGGCCTGTGGGACGTGCGGACGGCGATGACGTTCGCCAAGGAGCTCGGCGTGCTGTGCGCGTTCGATCCCCTCGTCCGCGAGCCGGGCGAGCCGCCCGAGGTCCACTACGACTACGACGTCACCGCGCTCTACCTGCGGATCTCGGGCCTCGGACGCAGCGGCCCGATCCGCAGCGAGCGCATGGACGACCTCGTGGCGCTCCTCGAGCACTACGAGGGCGTACCGGCGACAGTCGCGTTCGACTCGCCCGCGCGGTGGGTCGACGCGCGCAACCTCAAGAAAACACTCGAAGGAGCGCTCTAAATGCAGAAGGCCAGCCCCCGCGAGCTGGCCTTCTTGCGCCGACGCTCGTCAGAAGACGAAGGTCGCCGTCGGGATCGGAAGCTCGCCGGGCTTCTTGGGCATTTCGACGATGTTCTGGGACGACTTCCGCTCCACCATCTGGATGATCGGTTCAGACTTCCGCGACGCCACGGCCACCGTCTTCTTCGTGCGACTTCCGTTACCTTTGCGCGCCGCCGGGCGCGCCGTCATCACCTTGGATCGCATTCAAACTCCCCCGGAGTCTTGGTGTGTAACGACTCTACGGATCCGCCTTCTCGACTGTCAATGTAGGCAATTCCATTCCTTTGCTCCGCGGTGTGACTTCCGTTATAACCGCGCGAGATTACCTCGGAGAATCGACCAGTTATGCCGGACGTCCGCACCATCCAAGTCACCCCTGTTTCGGGTTCGCCACTCGAGGCACAGGTCGATCTCGTGGCGTTTGTCTCTTTCGGAGACCCGACCAAGGACCCCATTTTCAAATCGGTCGACCAGGCGCTCGATGGGGTGCTGTCGGACGTCGCGCGATCGGAGTCGTTCGACGGCAAGTCGGGCCAGTCGATCACCGTTCACACGCACGGGCGGATCCCGGCGCGTCGGGTGATGGTGCTCGGTGGCGGCGCGCGTGGCGACTTCACCAACCCGGCGATCCGCGACCTCACCGCCTCGGTCGCGCAGGCGGCCAACCGCGTCGGCGCGGCGCACGTCGCGTTCCTGCTGCCGCAGCTCGGCGCGGGCCGCGAGCAGACGCTGATCCAGATGGCGGCCGAGGGCATCTTCCTCGGCACGTACAAGTTCGGCCGCTATCTCACCGGCGACGAGCACAAGCGGCCGTTCGCGCTCACCTCGGTCCAGCTCATCACCGATCCCAAGGGCAAGAAGCTCACCGCGAGCCAGACCAAGGCGCTCGCGGCGGCGATCGAGCGCGGCACCGTCGTCGCGCACGCGGTCAACCACGCGCGCGACCTGATCAACGAGCCGCCGGCGGCCATCACGCCGGCGGCTCTCGCGGCCGACGCCCAGGCGATCGCGAAGAGGCACAAGGGCTCGGTCACGGCGACGATCCTCGACCCGAAGAAGTGCGCCGAGCTCGGCATGGGCATGTTCCTCGCCGTCGGCCAGGGCTCCGAGCAGGAGCCGCGCTTCATCCACCTGACCTACAAGCCGGCGAAGAAGGCCAAGAAGAAGATCTGCTTCATCGGCAAGGGCATCACGTTCGACTCCGGCGGGTACTCGCTCAAGCCGTCCGCGAGCATGGAGGACATGAAGGTCGACATGTCCGGCGCCGCCGCGGTGATCTCAGCGATGGACGCGATCGCGACCCTCGGCTCGCCGTACGAGATCCACGTCGTGGCCGCGTGCTGCGAGAACCTGGTCTCCGGCCGCGCCTACAAGCTCGGCGACGTGCTGACCTCGATGGACGGCACCACGGTCGAGATCAACAACACCGACGCCGAGGGCCGGCTGACGCTCGGCGACGCGATCACGTACGCGCGCACGAAGATCCAGCCCGACGAGATGTTCGACTTCGCGACGCTGACCGGCGCGTGCATGGTCGCGCTCGGACCGTTCACCGCGGGCGTCATGAGCGATCACGACGCGCTGCTCAAGCCGTTCCTCGCGGCCGCCGAGCGCACCGGCGAGGACATGTGGCGGCTGCCGCTCAACCCGCGGCTGCGCGATCAGCTCAAGAGCTCGGTCGCCGACATGCGCAACACCGGCGACCGGTTCGGCGGCGCGATCACGGCGGGGCTGTTCCTCAAGACGTTCGCCAAGGACACCCCCTGGGTGCACGTCGACATCGCGGGCCCGGCCTCGCTCTCGAGTAGCCGCCCGTCGCAGCCCAAGGGCGGCACCGGGTTCGCCGTCGCGACGATCGTCGAGTACGCGACCCGCTGACCCGCGCGCGCGGCGAGGCGCCGGTACGAGCGACGCCGCGACGCGCTCGCTCGAACAGCGCCGGGTCGACTCTCGTTCCGCGCGGGCCGTCTCGCGACGGTTGTTGGTTCGCAGGACTGTCGACAGGAAATCAGGGTGTCAGAGAAACTGCGGTTGCATCGCCGCGATTTTCTAGGAATGTCGAAGACTTGCGCCGCAGCTGCGTTTGACAGACCGTGCCTGGGCTGATACGCTCGGTGTGCTGAGGTTTTTGTCTTGATGAAGCAGCAATTTTCCGTTGGGGATAAGGCCGTCTACCCCGTGCATGGCGTGGCCGAGGTGGTGGCACTCGAGCAACGGGACATCGGTGGGAACCAGACGAGCGTCTATATCCTGAAGATCCTGGATACGGGCCTCAAGATCATGGTCCCGACCATGAACGCTGCCTCGGTGGGTCTCCGCGAGCTGATCAGCGCGAAGCAGGTCAAGGAGGTCTACTCGATCCTGAAGTCGCGCGACGTGCCGCGGGATACCCAGACGTGGAACCGCCGGTATCGCGAGTACATGGAGAAGATCAAGACCGGCAGCGTGTTCGAGATCGCCGAGGTCCTGCGGGATCTCTGCGTGCTGCGAACGACGAAGGATCTCTCCTTCGGCGAGCGCAAGATGCTCGAGACCGCGCGCGGGCTCCTGATCAAGGAGCTCGCCCTCGCCAAGAACGTCGGCGAGGACAAGATCGGCGCCGAGATCGACGCGATCTTCGCTCCGGCCGCCGCCTAGACGCGCCTGGACGCGCCTGGAGGCGCCTAGGGGCAGTCCCCTACGCGGGCCCCCTCGTCACCTTCTTCCGTCGGTCCTCGCCTGGATCCTCACGACGTGCGACGCCGCGAGGCACACGCCGCGACCACCGCGCGGGCCTGCGCCCACGTGAGGCACGCGACACCACGACCGCAGGCTGCTCTCGCGGCGGCCACGAGTCCGTCGGCGTCGTGGCAGCGCGCCTGGCCCGGCTCGACGCCCGGGCCTCCGCTCGGCCGAGCCACACGTGACGAGCAGACCGAGCGCGAGCGCATCAGTAGCGCAGGAACGCCGAGCCCCAGGTCAGGCCCGCGCCGAACGCGACGAGGCAGACCAGGTTGCCGGGCTGGATCTTGCCGAGCTCGATCGCGTCGTACATGCACATCGGGATCGAGGCGGCCGTGGTGTTGCCCCACTTCATGATCGTGTTGTGGGTCTTCGCCTCGGGGAGCCCGATCATGTTCGCGACCATCTGGTTGATCCGCAGGTTCGCCTGGTGCGGGATCAGCATGTCGATCTGATCGAGCTTGAGGTTGTTGGCGACCATGCCTTCCATGATCGCCTGCGGCATGCGCGTCACCGCGTGCTTGAACACCTTCTTGCCGTTCATCGCCGGGTAGTGCTTCCGCTCGGCCATCGCCTCGGCGCTGATCCGCGGGTGGTGCGCGCTCGCGGGGTACTCGGTCCACAGGATCTCGGCCTCGCTGCCGTCCGCGTGGATGTGCGTCGAGAGGATCATGTGCTGGTCGTCGGTCGCGCGCCCGAGCACCACCGCGCCCGCGCCGTCGCCGAACAGCACCGTGACGTCACGGCCGGCCGTGGAGATGTCGAGGCCGGTGGAGTGGACCTCGGAGCCGATCAGGAGGACGTTCTTGAACATCCCGGTGCGGATGTACGCGTCCGCGATCGACAGCCCGTAGATGAAGCCCGTGCACTGCTGGCGGATGTCGAGGCACGGGATCTCCTTGAGCCCGAGCGCCCGCTGCACGAACACGCCGGTGCCGGGGAAGTTGAAGTCCGGCGACAGCGTCGCGTAGATCAGCAGGTCGATGTCCTTGGGCTCGAGGCCCGCGCGCTCGATCGCCTGCTTCGCCGCCGCCGCTCCCATCGTGGCGCCCGTCTCGCCGGGCTCGACCCAGTGCCGCTGCTCGATGCCGGTCCGCTCGACGATCCACTCGTGCGAGGTCTCCATCAGCTTCGCGAGGTCGTGGTTGGTGACGATGCGCTTGGGCACCGACATACCGATGCCGAGGATACGGCTGCGATGACTCATTGGAGTTGGCTACCACGACGCGTGATCGCGAATCGAGGGTAGAGTGCGCGCATGCATGTCCTGCTCGTCCGGCACGGTGAGACCCCGTGGAATCGAGAGGGGCGGTATCAGGGACGCACGGACATCCCGCTGTCCCCCGAGGGGGAGGCCCAGGTCCGCGCCCTCGGCCAGCGGCTCGCCGCGATCCCGATCACGGTCGCGGTCGCATCGCCCCTGTCCCGGGCCCGCCGGACCGCCGAGGCCATCCTCGCCGGGCGCGACGTCGAGCTCGCGCTCGACGAGGACCTCCTCGAGATCTCGCACGGGGCGTGGGAGGGAAAGCTCGCGTCGGACGTCGAGCTCGAGCACGCGGAGATGTTCGGGGTGTGGCGGTCGGGGCCAGGACGCAACGCGCCGGCGGGCCCCGGGGCCGAGACGCTCGGCGACGTCGAGGCGCGCGCGTGGGCCGCGTTCTCGCGCGTGGTGGGCGGGCTCGGCGAGGACGACACGGCGCTCGTCGTCGCGCACGACGCGGTCAACCGGGTGATCCTGTGCCGGGTCCTCGGCTTGCCGCTCGAGCGGGTGTGGCGGTTCCGCCAGGCGCCCGCCGCCCTCAACGTGCTGAGCGGCCCCTCGCTCGACGAGCTCGCCGTGGAGCGGCTCAACGACTCCGACCACAGCGCCCCACTCGTCGGCGCGACCACGCACCGGGCCCTGTGACCTGCCGCCCGAGGAGCCGCGCGCCGAGGAGCCGCGGCCCTCGTGGCCGTCACGGCAGCGTCATGCGCTCGAAGTGACGCGGGACGATGACGCGGGTCTTCGGTGAGCAGCGCTGGATCTCGGCGACGAACGCCTCGAGATCGGGCGAGCGCGGGACCTCCCCCGTCGGCGGTGGGGACTGCCAGTCGTCGAAGTGCGTCGCGAGCACGACCTCCGGGTAGCCGAGCACGCGCATCAGCCGGCACGAATAGTCGTGGATCTCCTGGCGGAGCCCGACCCCGACGATCGCGATGTCCGGGCGGAGCCCCTCGAGCTCGCGCTCGATGAAGTTCGCCGTGCTGAGGACGATCACCTCGTGGCCGGCGAGCCGGACGAGGTACGCGAACGTGCCGCCCTCGGCGAAGTCGTCCATCTTCATCGGCAGCGTCGGCGGTTGCGTGAGCTCGCCGCCGATCGTGTGCTTGTGGTCGAGCGCGGAGTGAAGGCTCGGGATGACGCGCACCGAGAACCGTTCGAACGCGTAGTCCTCGCCGCCCTTCACAGGGATGATCTGGTCGTCGGGGAGCCCGGCGGCCTTCGCGTACAGCGCCGTGCTCCGGCTCCCGACAAGCTGGGCGCCGGTCCGCTTCGCGACCTCGGGCGCGTCGAGCACGTGGTCGACGTGGGTGTGACCGATCACGATGACGTCCGCGCGCGCGGGCGCGTGGCGAGCGATCGCCTCGAGGTCGGGCGAGATCGGCTGGTCGAGATCGGGACGCGAGAAGTACGGGTCGGCGAGAACGGTGACCTCGTCTCCCTCGAGCTGCCAACCAGCGACGCCGAGGTAGGTCAGCGCCAGCGGGGACCGCGACGTCGAAGCCGAAGGCGACGAGGACGTCGGTGAGGACGCCGGGCGCGACGCGCTCGCGCACGCCACGAGCTGGAGCAGGAGGAGGGCGAGAGAGGTCCGCATGGCCGCGGCCACAACGCCCGACCGCGGGGACCTATTCCCGCCGCTCGCAGGCGCCGTACTCAGACGACGCCCAGGCGTCGCCCAGGTCTCGCTCAGGCCTCGCTCAGACGTCGAGGTTGCGGACGTTGAGCGCGTTCTCCTCGATGAACTCGCGGCGCGGCTCGACGAGGTCGCCCATCAGCTTCGTGAAGATGCCGTCGGCCTCTTCCATCTCCTCGACGCGGACCTTGAGGAGGTTGCGACGTGCGGGATCCATGGTGGTCTCCCACAGCTGCTCGGCGTTCATCTCCCCGAGACCCTTGTAGCGCTGGATCTGGAGACCCTTGCGCCCGAGCTCCTCGATGCGGGTGGCGACGTCCTCCCAGCTCGCGAGCGGCGCCGGCTCGCCTCCGTCGTGCGAGAGCGTCAGCGGCGCGGGCAGCCGCCCCTCGAGCTCGGCGGCCAGCCGCCGCAGCTCCGCGAACTCCGGAGAGCGCACGAGATCGAGGCCCACCGTCGTGTGGCGGCGGACGCCGTGCGAGCCCGCCTGGTACCGCAGCTCCCACGTGCCGGGCTCGGTGCCCGGCTGGATGTCGGCGGCGGCGTGCGCGAGCTCGGGGTGCTTCTTGCCGAGCACCGCGAGCACCTGCGCCTCGATGCGCTCGAGCTTGGCGCGATCGCCGAGGTCGGCCTCGGTGAGCCCCGCGGAGGCGTACCCGGCGGCGATCCGTCCGTCGCTGCGCTTGTCGAGGACGTCCGCGAGCCGGCGCGCCTGGTTGATGCGCTTGACGAGCGTCGCGAGCTCGTCCCCCGTGACCGTCGCGGCGGCGCCGTTCTGCGGGCCGTGGTGGAGCACCGTCTCCTTGCACACGCTGTCGAGGAGGAAGTCCTCGAGCGCCTGCTCGTTCTTGAGATAGAGCTCGGTCTTGCCCTTCTTCACTTTGTAGAGCGGCGGCTGCGCGATGTAGACGTGGCCGTTCTCGAACAGCTCGTTGAAGTGACGGAAGAAGAACGTGAGCAGCAGCGTGCGGATGTGACTGCCGTCGACGTCCGCGTCCGTCATGATGACGATCTTGTGGTAGCGCAGCTTCTCGATGTTCTTCTCGTCACCGACGCCGGTGCCGAGCGCGGTGATCAGCGTCGTCAGCTCCTGTGACGACAGCATGCGATCGAACCGCACCTTCTCGACGTTGAGGATCTTGCCGCGCAGCGGGAGGATCGCCTGGAACGAGCGATCGCGGCCCTGCTTGGCGGAGCCACCTGCGGACTCACCCTCGACGATGAACAGCTCGCTCTTCTGCGGATCGCGCTCCTGGCAGTCCGCGAGCTTGCCGGGCAGCGACGACAGCTCGAGCGCGCCCTTGCGCTGCACCATCTCGCGGGCCTTGCGCGCGGCCTCGCGAGCGCGCGACGCGAGCAGCGCCTTGGAGATGATCGCGCGGGCCTCCTTCGGGTTCTCCTCGAGGTACCGCCCGAGCTTCTCGCTCACCACGGCGGACACCGCGGTCGCGACCTCCGAGGACACGAGCTTGTCCTTGGCCTGGTTCGAGTACTTCGGATCCGAGACCTTCACGGAGATCACGGACGTGAGTCCCTCGCGCAGGTCCTCGCCCGACAGCCCGCTCTTCGCGTCCTTGAGCAGCTTGTACTCGGTCGCGTAGTTGTTGATCGTGCGCGTCAGCGCCTGACGGAACCCCGTCGCGTGCGTGCCGCCGTCACGATTCTTGATCGTGTTCGTGAAGCACGTCATCAGCTCGGAGTAGCTGTCGTTCCACTGCATCGCGATGTCGACGGTGATGCCCTCGTGCTCCGCGGAGAACGAGATCACGTCGGACACCGTCGTCTTGTTCGCGTTGAGGTCCGCGACGTAGTTCGCGATGCCGCCCTCGAACTTGAACTCGGTCTTCTTCCCCGTGCGCTCGTCGGAGATGTGGATCTCGAGCCCGCTGTTCAGGTACGCGAGCTCTCGCAGCTTCTGCGCGAGCGTGTCGTAGCTGAACTCGAGGACGTTCTTGAAGATCGTCGGATCGGGGTGGAACGTGATCTTGGTCCCGCGCCGGTCGGACGGGCCCTTCTGCTCGAGCTCGGTCACCGGGATGCCGCGCTCGTAGTCCTGACGGTAGACCTTGCCGCCCTGGTGGATCTCGAGCTTGAGCCAGTCCGACAGCGCGTTGACCGCGGACACGCCGACGCCGTGCAGGCCGCCGGACACCTTGTAGCCGCCGCCGCCGAACTTGCCGCCGGCGTGCAGCGAGGTCATCACGAGCTCCGCGGCCGGGCGCCCCTCGACGGGGTGGATGCCGACGGGGATCCCGCGTCCGTTGTCGTCGACGGTCACCGAGTTGTCGAAGTGGATGACGACGTCGATGCGCGTGCAGTAGCCAGCGAGGTGCTCGTCGACGGAGTTGTCGACGACCTCGTGAACGAGGTGATGGAGGCCGCTACCGTCATCGGTGTCCCCGATGTACATGCCGGGCCGCTTGCGGACGCCCTCGAGCCCCTTGAGGACGCCGATCGATCCGGCATCGTACTCGGCCTCCGAACCCTGCGGAGTTGTTGTAGGATCTGCCATTCGAAACCGCGATGCACGTGGTACCACGAAGCACCGCCCCGGAGAAGCGATCCCGTGGTGTTTCGCCCCCCTTCAAGGGTCCGGATTCACACGAGAATCTGACCCGCCTGGATCCGATAATCCGCGCGGTCTCTCCCGAGCAGGACGTGGCTGCCGTGCGTCGTCGTGATGAAGCACTGACCGGCCAGGTTCGCGAGGTGCTCGAACAGGAACTCGTTGCGAGACGCGTCGAGCTCGCTCGACACGTCGTCGAGGAGAAGGATCGGTGAATCGCCGTGGGCGCGACCGAGCACCTCGAGCTCGGCGGTCTTCCACGCGAGCATGATGGCGCGCAGCTGCCCCTGCGACGCGAAGCTGCCGGCCTCGTGGCCATCGAGCGAGAGCACGACGTCGTCGCGGTGGGGGCCGAGCGTCGTGGTCTGAGCCGCGAGATCGCGAGTCCGGTTCTCTCGCAGGCGGGCCGCGACCTCGGCCTCGGACAGCCCGGAGAGTCGCGACTCGTAGCGGGCGCCGGCGACCCGACCGGTCCGGGTGATCGCGGAGAACGCGGCCTCGAGCTGCGGGGAGAGCGCGGCGAGGAAGCGCTGCCGGGCGGCGACGATCTGGGTCGCCAGGCGGGCCAGCTGCGCGTCGTAGATGTCGAGCAGGTCGTCCACCCGCGGCCCGGCGAGCACGCCCTGGGCGGCCTGCTTCAGCACCGTGTTGCGCGTGCGGAGCACCTTGTCGAAGTCGCTCGCGACCGCGAGGTAGCCGGGGTCGAAATTGAACACTCCTCGGTCGAGGAACCGGCGGCGGTCCCCCGGCGCGCCGCGCGGCAACGCGAGATCCTCGGGCGTGAACACGACGACGTTGAAGCCGCCGAAGTAGCGCGACAGCGGACGCGGCGCCTTGCCGTCGAGCCGGACCTTGCGCGAGCCCGGCGCCAGCTCGACCTCGTACACGCGAACGAGGCCGTCCTTGTCCACGCGCGCGCCGAGCTTCGCCCCGGGCTGCCCGAACGCCACGAGGTCTGCCAGCTTCGAGGTCCGGAACGACCGCAGCGTCGCGACGACGTAGATCGCCTCGAGCAGGTTCGTCTTGCCCTGCCCGTTGTCCCCGACGAAGACGTTGAAGCGCTCGCGGGGCTCGAGCTGGACGGGGGCGAGGTTGCGAACCCGCTCGGCGACGAGGGCTCGGATCCGCAGGGCTCTAGATCCGCATCGGCATGACGACGCCGAGGTAGTCGTCACCCGTCAGGGGCTTGAACAGACCGGGATCGAGCTCGCCGCCGAGCGAGATCGTGACCTGGTCGCTCGACATCTGCGACAGCAGCTCGACCACGTACTTCGGGTTGAAGCCGATGGCGATGGCGTCACCCGTGTACTCGGCCTCCATCTCCTCGCGGACCTCGCCGAGATCGGGGTTGTCGCTGGTGATGGTGATGCCCTCCTTCGTCGCCGCGACCTTCACGCCACGGGTCTCGGAGGACATGAGCTGGGCGCGGCGGAGCGCGTCGATGAGCCGCGTGCGGTCGACCGTGATGACCCGCTTGTGGTCCTTCGGGATCACCTGCTCGTACGGCGGGAACTGCGCGTCGATGAGCTTCACCGCGATCGCGATGTCGTCCTGCACCAGGAACAGGTGCGGGGTCTTGATCGCGAGCTTGCACTGCGGTCCGGCGTCGAGGACCTTGCGGATCTCGAGCAGGCCCTTCTTCGGGATGATGACGCCCGCAGACAGCTTCGGTCCGCTCGCGATCGTGCGCTCGACCTTGCTCAGGCGGTGTCCGTCCGTCGAGACCATGCGGCTCTTGCTGCCGTCGCTCTCGAAGAACACGCCGTTCAGGTGGAACCGAGTCTCGTCGTTGCAGACGCTGAACAGCGTGCGCTCGATCATCTCGCGCAGGACCGCGCTCTCGAGCGTGGAGTAGCTCGCCTCGCGGTGGTCGGGGACCTTCGGGAAGTCCCGGTCCGGCATGCCGACGATGCGGTACGTGACCTTGCCGCTCTTGATCTCCGCCCAGTGGTTGTCCGCCTTCTTCAGCGTGATCTCGTCGCCGGGGGCGTTCGCGATGAGCTCGTAGAGGTTCTTCGCGCCGAGGGTGAGCCCGCCGTCGCTCGTGTTCGTGCTCTTGAGCTCGGCGGTGAGCGAGACGTTGAGGTCGGTCGCCGCGACCAGGAGCTGGTTCTTGCCCTGCGTGCGGAGCAGGACGTTGGCGAGCATCGGCATCGTGCTCTTGCGATCGGCGATGCCCTGCGCGAGGCGCAGTCCGCGAAGGAACTCGGTCTTTGCGATTCGGAACTCCATGGGCACCCTCGACCTTGCTGGTTCAGGTCTCTCTTTATCTGATCAGTATGAAAAGATCTTGGTCAGAAGTAGGATCAAGTAGACGGTGTGGACACTGTGGATATCTCGGTAACGCCGGAGAATCACCAGAAAATGTCACCCGCAGGACGAGGGCAGAACATGCGCGTCCCGCGGTGGATGACATGAACCAAACGTGTGGACAACCGGACGGTCCCCAGCCGTCCACGGCCCGTCCACAGCGAGAAGCACAGAGCTTCCCACAGGCGCGGGTCGCGTCGCGCGCGCGTGGATCGCAGGCGAGAACGCCGACGGGAGCGTGTTCGAGCGCGTGTTCGAGCGCGCGGCCGGGGGGGAGCACGGGGTCGAGAGCATGGGCGTGAGCACCGTCAGCGCAGGATCATCGACTCGATGGCGTGGATCTCGGAGCGCAGCGACGCGTCCTCCTTGAGGCGCTCCACGATCTTCTGGACCGCCGAGATGACGGTCGTGTGGTGCTTGCCGCCGAACGCACGCGCGAGGTCCGGGTAGCTGTCCTTCGTGTGGTGGCGCGCGAGGTACATCGCGACCGCGCGCGGCGTGGCCACGGACTTGTGGCGGCGCTCGCTCTTGATGTCGCTCGGCTTGATGCCGTAGTAGCTCGCCACGCTCTTGATGACGGAGTCGACGGTGATGACCTCGCGAGGGCGCGTGATCGCCGCGCCGAGCGTCTCCTGGGCGAACTCGAGGTCGATCGGCCGCTTGGACAGCGAGGCGTAGGCCGCGAGCCGGATCAGCGCGCCCTCGAGCTCGCGGACGTTGCTCTTGATCGACGACGCGATGTAGAGCGCGACGTCGTCGGGGAGGTGCACGCCCTCGACGGCGGCCTTCTTGCGCAGGATCGCGATGCGGACCTCGAGCTCGGGAGGCTCGATGTCGGCGAGCAGGCCCCAGGCGAAGCGCGTGCGGAGCCGGTCGGCGATGTCCGAGATCTCGTGCGGCTTGCGGTCCGACGTCAGGACGATCTGCTTGTGGGTCTCGTGGAGCGCGTTGAACGTGTGGAAGAACTCGTCCTGCGTGCTCTCCTTGCCGGCGAGGAACTGCACGTCGTCGACGAGCAGCACGTCGATGCCCTCGCGGTAGTTGCGGCGGAACTCGTGCATGCGCCCGGTGCGGATCGCCTGCACGTACTCGTTCATGAACCGCTCGCTCGAGATGTAGACGATGCGCGCGCCGGGCCGGTTCGCGAGCTGCTGGTGGCCGATCGCGTGCAGGAGGTGGGTCTTACCGAGGCCGACGCCACCGCACAGGAACACGGGGTTGTACTTCGGCGGGTAGCTCGAGGCCGCGGCCTGCGACGCCGCGAACGCGAGCTGGTTCGATGGCCCCGCGACGAACGTGTCGAAGGTGTACCGGGGGTTGAGCGATGCCGCCTCGGGCGCGGGGAACGCCGCGTCGTCGGCGCTGGAGGCCGCGGCGGGCGCGGGCTCGCTGGGGACCACGGCCGCCATGGTGGACGAGGACTTCGCCATGTTCACCGGTACCGGGACGGCGTCGTCGTCCGGCGCGGGCGCGGGGCGCTCGTCCGGGCCGTCGGGATCGAACTCGACCCGGACGTCCCGGTGGCCGAGGTCCCGGATCTCCGTGAGCAGGGAGTCGAGGAAGTTCGACTCGAACCACAGCCGCACGTAGCTGTTGGGGGCGCGAAGACGGAGCGTGGCGCCATCGAACGAGGAGACCTCGATCGGCCGCAGCCACATGTCGTAGTTCTGTGGAGAGACCCGGGACCGGAGTCTCCCGACAGCTTCGTCCCAGAACTGCAACTGTACTGTCATTCCCCTGTCTCCAGGACTTTGTCCTGCGTTCTCGGTTGGTTGCACTTCTCGGTTCACAGGCAAAAGTCCACCAATCCAGAGCTTGTCCACAGGGACCTCTGGTGCTCACCCGCGGCAACCGCTATGGCTTATCCACAGGCGAGGAACCCGGCGTTGGTAACAGCTCAGCGTTTCGCCTGGCAAGCCGAAATCGCTGCCAAGTGAACTCCGGACCGAGGCCCATCCATGCGTGTCACGGACCCCACATTTCCCCCGGTTCGTCGACGGGAAGTGCCGGTGTGCGAACCGCCGGTCGCGAGCTCGTTCCGCGCGTTCGATGTGGGAGGCGGAGGCGTCCGCCTTGACTTCGGGGGCTCGCTTGAGTATCGATCCCGCTCCCCAAAGCCCCGGACTCGGAGAGAACCGTGAAGCGTACGTATCAACCGCACAACAAGAGCCGCAAGCGCACGCACGGCTTCCGCGCCCGCAAGAAGACCCGTGGTGGCCGTGAGGTCCTGCGCCGTCGTCGCGCGAAGGGCCGTAAGCGTATCGCGGTGACCATCGCCAAGAAGTAGCGTGCCCCGCCGCGCTCCCCTGGGCATTTCCAAGGAGATGCGGCTGCGACAACGTGCCGACTATGTCGCCGTCCAGGCGAACGGTAGGAAGGTGCACGGTCGCCACGTGCTTGCGATCTTTCGGCAACGGCCCGACCCGGCCCTCGAGGGTCGGCTCGGGCTCACGGTCACCAAGAAGGTAGGGAACGCGGTCGTTCGAAATCGGATCAAGCGCATGTTGCGAGAGTGGATGCGCCTGAACGGGTGGGTCCCCCGAGGTTGGGACCTGGTCCTGGTTGCCAAGGACTCCGCGGCACGGCAGCTTCATCCCGACGACTTCGCTCCTGATCTGTCACGGATCCTGCGGCAGCTTTCATGACCAGCGCGCTCACCCTCCGGCTTCACCGATTCCTTGTCGGGATCGTGCTCCTGCCGGTGGTCCTGTACCGGCGCTATCTCTCGCCGCTCAAGCGCACGCCGAGCTGCATCTACTTGCCGACGTGCTCGCAGTACGCCCTCGAGGCAGTGAAGACGAGGGGCATCGTCGTCGGCGTCGGCCTCGCGGTGGTCCGCGTGCTCCGGTGTAACCCGCTGTTCCGTGGCGGGTATGACCCGGTACCCGCGCGTCGCTGCGCTCACCACGCCGCTTGCGGCCAGGAACAGCACTGATGGAGAACCAAGGAAAGCGGCTCCTGCTCGCGGTCACGCTCGCGCTCGGCGTGATCCTGGTGTGGAACATGGTGTTCACGCCGGAGAAGAAGGAGCCTCCGCCGAAGGACCCGAACGCACCCGCGCTCGTGAAGGCGACCTCGACGGTCGGCCAGTCGATCGAGCATCCGCCGGAGGAGGCGCCGGCGCCCGGCCCCGAGGACACGATCGTCCTCGCGTTCCCCGGCCGCTTCACGGCGACGTTCTCGGACCGCACCGGCGGCCTCGTGTCGTGGAAGCTCGCGGACGAGCGGTTCGAGAAGGACCAGACACGGGGCGAGCTGCTGCCCACGATCCCGGGCACGGGCGCGTTCCAGGTCGACTTCGCGAAGTCGACGTTCGTGCTGCCGAAGAACCTGGAGTGGCAGGGCACCAAGATCTCGGACACGCAGGTCCGCTACACCGCGTCGACGCCGCAGCTCGACGTCGAGAAGACGTTCACGATCGACCCCGACGTCTTCCTCGTGCGGATGGACGTCAAGGTCAAGGTCAAGGTCCCCGCGGGCAAGGTCGCGCAGCAGACGCTCGCGGTCACGGCGTTCGCGTTCCAGGACCCGGACAAGATCGAGGAGGCCGCCGGCCAGGGTCAGTCCCGCGCGTGGCACTCGTCGACGATGCGCGGCGGCGAGATCTTCCACACGCCGATCACGTCGCTCCTCGAGAACCCGCGCATCGAGGAGAACATCACGTGGACGGGCTTCGAGCACCCGTACCTGCTCGCGGCCTATGCACCGCGCCCCAACGGCGCGCCGTCCGCCGACAAGCGGACGTTCGCGGTCGACCCCAAGGGCCTGATGCGCACGGACATCCTGTTCGACCAGCAGACGCTGCCGGCGGGTGACCACGAGATCTCGCAGCAGGTCGTCGCGTTCCTCGGGCCGAAGTACTACGACGCGCTGAAGCTCGCCGACGAGCGCGGGGGCTTCCCGACGCAGTTCCGCGAGACGATCGATCTCGGCTGGTTCGCGTTCATCGGCCGGCCGCTGCTGTGGCTGCTCCAGACGTTCTACTCGTGGTTCGGCAACTGGGGCATCGCGATCATCCTGCTGACCGTCCTGGTCAAGCTCGCGACGCTGTACTGGACGACGAAGTCCATGCGGTCGATGAAGGCGATGGCCGCCCTCGCGCCGCAGATGAAGCTGCTGCAGGAGAAGTACAAGGGCGACAGCCGTCGGCTCCAGGCCGAGACGATGGCGCTGTACCAGAAGCACAAGGTCAGCCCGATCGCCGGCTGCTTGCCGATCTTCCTGCAGATGCCGATCTGGCTCGCGCTGTACCGGATGCTGTCGTCGGCGAGCGAGCTGTACCAGCAGCCGTTCATCCCGGGCTGGATCAGCGACCTGACGGCCACCGACCCGTACTACGTCCTGCCGGTCATCCTGCTGGTGACGATGTTCGCGCAGGCGCGGCTGACGCCGACGACGGGCGACTCGCGGCAGCAGAAGATGATGCAGTACGGCATGCCGCTGATGTTCGGCGTCATGGCGTTCTTCTTCCCGTCGGGTCTGACGCTCTACATCTTCACGAACACGATCCTGAGTGCCGTGCACTCGATCTACATGAACAAGTACGACAAGAAGAGCCTCGCGATCGCCGAGCAGATCCGGAAGAGCGTCGAGGAGGCGAACGGCGGCGACAAGAAGGGCGCGGGCGGGAAGCCCGGCGCGAAGGCCAAGCCCGCCGTGATCGACGCCGACGCCGTCGAGCGCAGCGACGAGGGCGGGGACGAGGCGCCGAGCACGACCACGGGGTCGCCGCGGCCACCGCGCCCGCGCAACAAGCAGCGCAAGAAGCGCCGCAAGTAAGGTTCTGGAGGTACCGTGACGGACACCGCAAGCGCAGATCGTGAAGACCTCGCCGAGAAGGCGAGCGAGTTCCTGCTCGGCGTGCTCGAGCGTATGGGGATCTCGGCCGACATCGACATCAAGGACGACACCGACCGGACGACGCTCGAGATCCAGACCAAGGACACCGAGCAGGTGATCGGACGCCGTGGCGTGGTGATGGACGCGCTCCAGCACCTCGTGAACAAGGTCGTGTACCGCGAGCGCCGCGACGAGAAGACCAAGCCGCTGGTGGTCGACGCCGGTGGCTTCCGCGACAAGCAGATCGAGCGGCTGCGTGCGCTCGGCAAGCGGATGGCGACCCAGGCGCTCGAGACGAAGAAGATCGTCGAGCTGCAGCCGATGACGGCGCACGATCGTCGCATCGTGCACATGGCGATCGCCGAGATCCCGGGCCTGACGACGCGCAGCGAGGGTGAGGGCGAAGACCGCCACATCCTCATCGTTCCCGACGGCGCGGAGTGAGCTCGGATACGATCGCGGCCATCGCCACGGCGGCGGGTCCCGCGGGCGTCGGCATCATCCGGCTGAGCGGGCCGCGCGCGATCGCGATCGCCGCCGAGGCGCTGGGGATCGCACCGAGCGCGCTCGATCGGACCGTGCGAGTCGGATGGGTCCGCGATCGGTCCGGAACGCGCATCGACCAGGTGCTCGCGTTCGCGATGCGCGCGCCGGCGTCGTTCACGGGAGAGGACGTCGCCGAGCTCCAGGGCCACGGCGGCGTGCACAACCTCCAGCAGCTGCTCGCGGCGGTCGTCGAGCGCGGCGCGCGGATCGCGGAGCCGGGCGAGTTCACGCGGCGGGCCGTCGAGAACGGCAAGCTCGACCTGATTCGAGCCGAGGCGCTGCTCGAGGTCATCCACGCCAGCAGCGAGCGGGCGTGGCGGCTCGCGCAGGCCAACCTCGGCGGCCGGCTGGGCTCCGAGGTCGCCGGCATCGAGCAGCGCGCGCTGACCTTGCTCGCGGAGCTCGAAGGGAGGATCGACTTCCCCGAGGAGGATCTCGCGCCGGCCGATGCGGCGTGGATCGAGGGCGAGATCCGGGCGCTTCACCAGGCGTGCGGGCGGCTCGCGGACGGGTTCCGCCACGGGCGCGCGCTGAGCCAGGGGATCTCCGTGGCGCTCGTCGGGCCCGTGAACGTGGGCAAGTCGTCGCTTCTCAACGCGCTCGTCGGTATCGAGCGGGCGCTCGTCGCGGATGCGCCAGGGACCACGCGCGACTGGCTCGAGGTGCAGACGGTCTGGGACGGCGTCGCGGTGACGCTCGTCGACACGGCGGGGCTGCGCGTCACGGATGACCCGATCGAGCAGCGCGGGATCGAGCTCGGCGAGCAGCGCGTGGCGTCTGCGGACGTCGTGGTGGTCGTCAACGACGGGGACCATCCGTGGGACGACGGCGCGCGGTACCGCGCGCGAGCGGTCGTCGTGCGCAGCAAGGCGGACCTCGGCATCGACGCCGGGCGCGACGGGGCGGGCGCGATCGTGACCTCGGCGACGACCGGGCTCGGGCTCGCGGAGCTGCGTTCGCGCGTGCTCGCGGTGGCAGGCGTGGCGGATCGCGAGGGCACCGAGGGCGCGCTGGTGACGACGGCGCGCCAGCAGGCGCTCGCGGCCGGAGCACGCGACGCGTTCGCCGCGGCGGCGGAGCTGTGGGTCGGCCGGCAGCCGCCCGAGCTCGTCGCGGTGGAGCTGCGTCAGGGCGCGCACACCCTCGCGCAGCTGCGCGGCCTCGAGGTCGGGGAGCGCGTCCTCGACGAGGTGTTCGCGCGGTTCTGCATCGGCAAGTAGACCCAGCGAGGTCGCTGGGTATAGTCGCGGCGATGTCCCTCGACGACGAGGTTCGCGCCGAGCTCGACGCGCTCGACGTGGCGCACCGGTTGCGGGTGGCGCGTGTCGTCGACGGTGCGCCGGGGCCGGTGATCACGCTCGACGGGGTCGAGGTGCTGAACCTGTCGTCGAACGATTACCTGTCGCTCGCGGGGGATCGCCGGCTGGTCCGCGCCGCGCAGGCCGCGCTCGACGGCGCGGGGACGGGCGCGAGCGGCTCGCGGTTGATCACCGGGACATCGCGCGCGCACGTCGCGCTCGAGGAGGCCGTCGCGGACTGGATGCAGCGGCCCGGCGTGCGCCTGTTCAACAGCGGGTACGCGGCGAACCTCGGCGTGCTGACGACGCTCTTGCGCCCCGGCGACGTCGTGTTCTCCGACGAGCTCAACCACGCGAGCATCATCGATGGCTGCCGGCTGTCGCGCGCGGAGATCGCCGTGTACCCGCACGCGGATCTCGCGGCGCTCGAGGCGAGGCTCCGGTCGGCGCGCGCGCGGCGAAAGCTCGTCGTCACGGAGTCGCTGTTCTCGATGGACGGCGACGTCGTCGATCTCGCGGCGATGGCGGCGCTGTGTCGGCGGCACGACGCGGCGCTGGTCGTCGACGAGGCGCACGCGGTCGGCGTCCACGGTCCCGAGGGCCGGGGGCTCGCGGCCGCGGCGGGGATCGAGCCGGACGTCGTCGTCGGGACGTTCGGCAAGGCGTTCGGCTCCGCGGGGGCGTTCGCGGCGAGCTCGCGACCGATCGCGGAGCTCCTGTGGAATCGTGCCCGCTCGTTCGTGTTCTCGACGGCGCTTCCGGCGAGCGTCCCGGCGGCGACGCATGCCGCGCTCGAGATCGTGCGGGGCGCGGAGGGGCTCGAGCGCCGGAAGGCGCTGTCCGCGAACGCGCGACGGTTCCGCGCGCTGGTGCCGGTAGCGGGCGGCGCGGCGGACAGCGCGATCGCGCCGATCCTCGTCGGAGATGACCGGGAGGTGATGCGGCTCAGCCGGCAGCTGCTCGAGCAGCGGGTGTTCGTGCAGGGCATCCGCCCGCCGACGGTTCCTCCCGGGACCGCGCGGCTGCGCGTCAGCCTCGCCGCCGGACACACCGAGTCGCAGCTCGTGCGCGCGGCCGGTCTCCTCGGTCCCCTACCTGCAACGCGGTGCGTCAATGAGTGAAGAGCTGAAAGATCTCGACCTGCGGGTGACCTGGCACCCGTTCACCCAGATGGCCGAGTGGGATCCGCTCGTGATCGCGAGCGGCGAAGGGAGCTGGCTGTTCGACACGCACGGGCGCCGCTATCTCGACGGCGTCAGCTCGCTGTGGTGCAACGTGCACGGCCATCGCCATCCGCGGCTCGATCGCGCGCTGAAGGAGCAGATCGATCGGCTGGCGCACTCGACGTTCCTCGGGCTGACACACGAGCCGGGGATCCGCCTCGCGGCCGAGCTCGTCGGCGTCGCGCCGCGCGGCCTCACGCGGGTGTTCTACTCGGACTCGGGCTCGACCGCGGTCGAGATCGCGCTGAAGCAGTCGTTCCAGTACTGGCAGCTGCGCGGCCGGAGCGCGAAGCAGAAGTTCCTGCGGTTCGGCGAGGCCTATCACGGGGACACCCTCGGAGCGGTCGGCGTCGGCGGCATCGACATGTTCCACCGCGTGTTCGGTCCTCTGCTGGTCCGCAGCATCGCGGTGCCCACGCCCGCCGGGACCGATGGCTCCGAGGCGCTCGCGCAGCTCGCCACCGTGCTCGCGGAGCGCGCGGGCGAGATCGCGGCGCTCGTGATGGAGCCGCTGATCCAGGGCGCCGCGGGGATGCTCGTGCACCCCGACGGCTTCCTCGCGAAGGCCGCCGCCCTGTGCCGTGCGCACGAGGTGCACCTGATCGTCGACGAGGTGGCCACCGGCTTCGGCCGCACCGGGACGATGTTCGCGTGCGAGCAGGAGAGCGTCTCGCCCGACTTTCTGTGCCTCGCGAAGGGAATCACCGGGGGCTACCTGCCGCTCGCCGCGACGCTCACCACCGAGGAGATCTTCGGCGCGTTCCTCGGCAAGCGGACCGAGCTCAAGCACTTCTTCCACGGCCACACGTACACGGCGAACCCGCTGGCGTGCGCTGTCGGGCTCGAGTCGCTGGCGCTGCTGCGCGAGGCGACGCTGCCCAACGCGCAGGCTCGCATCCCCGAGGTCACGTCGCTTCTCCGCGACATCGCGCGGCTGCCCGGCGTCCACGACGTTCGCCAGCGCGGGATGATGGTCGGGATCGAGCTCGCGCCCGTCGATGGGCGCTCGATGGGCGTCGAGGTCTGCGAGGTCGTGCGCGACCACGAGGTCATCCTCCGCAACCTGGGAGATGTCGTCGTGTGGATGCCGCCGCTCTCGATCTCGCCCGACGAGCTCGCCCACCTCGGGCGCGCGACGACGCAGGCGATCCTCGAAGTCACCGGGTCCCGCGGCGCGGGCTCGCGATGAAGGGCTACTTCGTCACCGGCACCGACACCGGCGTCGGCAAGACGTTCGTCTCGTGCGTGCTCGCGCGAGGCAGCGTGGCGCGGGGAGCGCGCGTGTTCGCGTTCAAGCCCATCGAGACCGGCTGCGAGCTCGTCGGCGGTCAGCTCGTCGGGGCGGACCAGGAGCTGCTCGCCGAGGCTGCGGGGAGCTGGCAGCACGGGGAGCTACGCGGCGTGTACCGATTCCCCGTGCCGGCGGCGCCGCGGGTCGCAGCCGAGGCCGCCGGCACCGCGATCGACCTCGACCGCGTGGCCCAGGTCCTTCGCGCGGGAGCGAGCGGGGCGGAGCTCGTCATCGTCGAGGGCGCGGGCGGATGGCGCGTGCCGATCACGGACACCGCGGACATGTCCACCCTCGCCCGTATCGTCGGGCTGCCGGTCCTCGTGGTCGCGCGCGCGGGCCTCGGCACGATCAACCACTCGCTCCTCACCCTCGAGAGCGTCGAGCGCGAGGGTTTGTCCGTCGCTGCGCTCGTCCTGTCCTGCCGCCCCGACGACGACCCCGAGCTCGCGGCCAGCAACGCCCACGAGATCCGGCTCCGCTGGCCGGGGACGGTTCACGTGCTCACGCACGGTGCGCCCGCGCTACCCCTGTAGCCAGCTCCTCGCCCCGCGGGGTCGCGGATCCGGTAACTCGCCCTGGTGCGCCCGCGGCGGTCCAATGGACTGCGAAGGCGCCGACTCTCGCCCTCCGCACCGTCGAGCGGAGCGCAGTGGTTCTCGCTGGTGGGTTTCGCGTGGAACGTGCGCGAGCAGACTGCCCACGCACTGACTTCGAAGAACGTCCTTCGGAGCGCCCGACGAACGGCCTCCTGTTCAACGAGGATGGGCCGGGCAGTTGTCTCTGGGCGGGTCTGTGTGGCGGGTTGCTGAGCGCGCCGGGGACGCAGCGCGAGGTGGCGGGGAGCTGGTCCGCGGCCTGGAACGCGTCGCGATGAGCACGCGCGTTCTTGCTCGGTCGTTCCACGTGGAACGCGCGCGAGCTGGCTGGCCACGCGCGGCGCATCGAAGCCGTTGTCGAAAGGCCCGACGAAGCGCCTCCTGTTCGAGGAGGATGGGCTGGGCAGTTGTCTCTGGGCGGGTCTGTGTGGCGGGTTGCTGAGCGCGCCGGCCACGCAGCGCGAGGTGGCTGCACTGCGGCCTGGAACGCGCCGCGACGGGCACGTGTGCTCTTG
>Ga0164243_10000888_pt1 | contig 52254 bp, 45 predicted proteins | sample OricompcompostOP_FD_108781 | JGI IMG/M metagenome (GOLD analysis project Ga0164243, IMG submission 108781) | Organic Plus compost microbial communities from Emeryville, California, USA - Original compost - Organic plus compost (OP) | ecosystem: Engineered > Solid waste > Mixed feedstock >... | reverse complement strand
TGGAGATCCAGCATTTCCAGCATGAGTGCCATGATGGCGGGCTGAGATGAAGAGCTTATCGCCTTTCCGTCCAGCATTCTGGTGACAATGGGTTGATCGCGGTACACCTCTTCAAGCGGCACATGCGGCAAGAACAGATGCCGAGGAATCGCCCGAAACGCCTCCTGCACGCGGGGCGAGGTAATCAACCCCTTATACACCAGCTCATCCACCAGCTTCTGCTGGAGTGCAGCGGCTCTTTGTTGTTCCTCCTGATCTCTTGCTTTGTCCATGCAATGGCTCCTTCCTCTCTTCTTTCGGGCTGTCCCTTGTAATGCCACTCCTTCTACACTTTACACGAATCACAGAATACTTCAGGATATTTCTTTCCTGTTCCTATCTTACCCTACCTGCCAGTATCTGTCTGTGGCTTATTTCCCAATTTGAGGTGAATTGTGCTATTCCCGTAATTTATGGAGAAAATACAAGCGCCAGAGAATCGGTTCTGGCGCTTTCATTCTTCTAAGCGGGCAGCTCACGCCGATGCCAGTCGGTCAACTGCTGATAGGCGTGAACCATCCGCAAGATTGTTGCCTCCTCGAACGGCTTGCCAACGACCTGCATACCAATCGGGAGCCCGTCCTGCGTAAAGCCCGCCGGGAACGAGACAGCCGGCAGCCCTGTAATATTAAACGGCATGGTCAGACGCAACAGAGTATCAGCAGCATTGTTGACTTCGCCGTCAACAACCACCGTTTTCCCTTCGTGCTCCAGAGGAATCGGCGGAACAGGAATGGTCGGCAAGACAAATGCATGGATCTGGCGCAGGGCAGAACGCATACTCCCGCTCAGCGACCACTTCTCATGAAGCGCCTGTACATAATCAACCGCGCTGATCTGCGCCCCTTCCAGCAAGCGGGTGCGCACGGTCTCGCCATACTTCTCAAGCTGCTGCTCAAACCATCCCTGCTGCTTATGGGCAAGCGTCGCCTCTGGCTTCTGGATAGTACGATAGAGCGTTATGGTTGGTACCGGGACCTCGATCTCGATAACCTCAACACCGTTTTCTTCCAGCACCCGCAATGTAGCTTTCCAGGCAGCGCGAATCTCTGGATCAAGCGGGGCAACAAATGACTCCTGCACAACGCCTACCCGCAGCCCTTGCAGCGAAAGCGGACCACGCCCCTCAACACCCTTAATCAGGTTGGCCGTTGAACGTGAAGGCGCACTGGGCGGGCCAGAGACACTATTAGGGTCTCGTGGATCATACTTTGCGATCACATCGAATAACAGCGCACAGTCTTCTGCGCTATGCCCCATTGGCCCCACATGATCCAGCGACCAGCTTAACGGGATCACTCCGTAGCAACTGACCCGGCCATAGGTTGGCTTGAGACCAGTGATTCCACAGCAAGACGATGGCACCCGAATAGAGCCGCCGGTATCTGTACCAATCGCGCCCAAACACATGCCAGCAGCGACCGCAGCCGCAGAACCACCACTGGAACCGCCCGCCGAGCGCGAATGGTTCCACGGGTTACAGGTCGGCGCCGAGAACGGCCCATAGGCAAATTCAAAGTTTCGTGTCTTGCCAATGATAATAGCCCCGGCCTTACGCAACTGCTCTACAACCGCTGCATCTTCTGTGGCAACGTGATTCTCCAATATGGCAGACCCGGCAGTAGTTGGCACCCCCTTTACATGGATCAGGTCTTTAACCGCAATGGGAATACCCTGCAAGGGGCTACGATACAGCCCCGTCCGAAGCTCTTTTTCGGCCTGCTCCGCGTCCCGAAGCGCCTCCTCCTTCATCAGAGTGACAAAGGCCTGAATCTCGCCCTCAACCTGCTCTATCTGGGCAAATATTTCTTCAACCAGCTCTGTTGGCGTGATAATCCCGGCGCGTATCTCCTCGGCGGTTTCACGAATTGATGTATACGGCATAAGCGCAGTTTCTTTCCTCTCTTTACCGCAGACAGCGGCATTCTTGAACCAGTCAATGCGTCTATGGCCCCTATTGTATCAGGTTTCCCGACCTCCTGACTCGCGCTAGACCAGCCACTCGCTTTGGTAGGGTGTGAGCGAAAAAAGCGACTCGACCGGTACCCCCAGATAGGCACTTATTCGTAGCGCCAGAGCCAGACCGGGCGTCACTTTTTGGGTCTCAATAAACCCCAATTCACTGTAACGAAGGTCCAGCGCTTGCGCGAGCTCTTCGCGAGAAATTCCTTTCTCTTTCCGTACAGCTTCAATTCGGTTATACACCGGATGCTCTCGAAACGATGTCACGGACGCTCATCCTTTCACACAAATCCAGCACGCTGTTTGCATTCAGTATATGTCATCATATTGTGGGCAGACAAACAGCACAAAAAAAGAGCGCTCCCATCAGGAGGAGGAGCGCCCACGCGGAAGGATCATTAGTAGACCAGGATACACGTATTTATATCCGTAAACTCATAAATCCAGCTCATCTCAGCAACCGGGAAGTTGATACACCCATGTGAGCCGGTACTGGCCGACTCGTTGCCGCTTGAGTCAACATGCGGGAACTGAGTTCCCGGACCATAATCCAGCCGCCAATCACTATCATGCAGGTAATACTCAGGATAACAATAGCGCACTGTATAGTTGAGGTGTGTCGGCGGATAGGCCATCGGGCTTCCCGGAGGAGCACTTGAGGTGAAGAGATCAGGAGATTTCTTGGTCAAGACGTGCCATTTGCCCGGGACAGCCGGGAATTCAGGCCGCCCGGTCGTGGTATACATGGCCTTCTTCAGCACGCCATTCTCATACGCCCGCATCACCTGCTCGGCCAGGGAAACCACAATCACGCGCTCGTTCATTTTGCCGTACCGCTTCATCATCTGCAAATCAACCTCATGCGGCTGATCATAGGGTGTAGTATCTTTGCGGTTCTGCTTCATATACTGGAAGTGTAGCTCGTACATATCCAGATCTTTGACCATCTGGCGGTAGGCCTCAAGTGTTACCTCGCCCTGCACAAAATACCAGATCCCATCCTGTAACGTCTTATTGCCCTCCAGACCCTGATTGATCTGCCAGACTGCGCCCTCCACGCCATATTCAAAGCCAAGCGCATACTTGATACCCGAGGAGGGATTCTGATAGTAGTTTTCTTTGCCCCATTGCTCGACCTCCTGTTGAAGCTGATCCCGACGCACGATAATTTCGGCCTGCAATGCAGGCATTTCGCAGTCATCCAGATGCTTCTTCAGTATGTTCAGCGCCTTCTGATACGCACTATCTGTCTTTGCGCTCTGTAGTGCCTGCCTGTCAGCCTCATACTGTTGCTTGTAGGTACTGTTATCCTTTTTCGCTTTTGTAAGCCATTCGAGGCGTTTCTGGAAGAGCGCAAGCTGTTCTTCTCCCTGCTTCGTTAAGCCGGGGCTAATTGTCGGCGTTGGGGTCGTTTTCGTCTCGGAAGGTGGCTGGTTCCCCTGAGCTCTTTCAGGGCTACAGGCACTCAATAACGCCAGCAGCGAGAGGTGTATCCCACCAACCAATGCTGCTCGTCGTGTATGCTTTCTGCCATTCATTTGCATTTTTTTCCAGATCATCTTTATAACATAATCCTTGCTTTAAAAAAGAGGAAAGAAAATAGTAACAGGCCCTCGATATGGAGTAACCTCTACAAAAGATATCGTGAAAAGTGGGAAAACATCACATTTTTTCAGATAATCGGGGAAGGTAAGGGAGAGCAATGCCAATTAAGACAAGTTTCCTGTTTGTCAGGAACAGCCTGCCAGGCTGATTTATGCATCAATGAGTAGCTTCCCTCTTGCAGAGTTTATTGACTCTGTGCTACTCTCTATCACGGATTTATCCTCGCTATTCATCAGGTAAAGGAGTGGTAACCGCACGGCACAAAAGCTCGCTCCACCTCTGAACACCCGGTTCAGAGGGCGAAACTCTTTCCTCTCTTTTTCGCATGCTGGGCCGCACTTCGGCACAGGCGGTTGTGAGCGTGTTGGAACACTGAAAAGGTGCCCTGAAAACCTGACGAATAGGCATCTAATATCTTTGACAATGCATAGTTTCTATCAAGAGGTATACAACTATGCCCTACGCAGTGGGGAAATTTTACGAGCAGGTCAGTGATTATGACCTGGAATATCAATCACAGTCAGAACAGGATGTGCCGTTCTGGCGGGAATTGCTACAGCGCCTTGCACCCAAACGCGTGCTTGAGCTGGCCTGTGGCAGTGGGAGGATCGGCCTGGAATTGCTCCAGGGTCCGGGTGATTTTTTGCTTGATGGGCTGGACCTTGAGCCTTCGATGCTTAAAGCCTATCGGCGCAAGCTTGCGTTACAGCCCATTGAGCTTCAGCAGCGCGTTGCACTCTATGAAGGCAACATGACCAGCTACCAGCTCCCTCGAAAGGGTTTCTACGACCTGATCTTTCTTCCCTTTAACTCTATCTGCCACCTCTTCGAGATTGAAGACCAGATAGCCACATTTAAAAACGCCTATGACCATCTTGCCCCCGGTGGCTACTTCGTGGTAGATACCCAGCTCCCCGACCTCGATTATCTGAGCAATGCCTTGAATAATCCCTCACACGTCTACCTGGAAGATGAGCTTGAAGATCCAAACGGCGAGTTCACCATGCATGTGTATACAACCCGACGGTATGACCCCAGTGAACAGCTTCAGCGCCTCTCCTGGGTCCATGAGAAATACTTTGAAACAGGAGAAAATGAACGCTATCTGACCAAGCTGGAGATGCATGTCTTCTTCCCGCGCGAGCTTCAATTGCTCTTCCTCAGTACGGGCTTTGCGATTGATGCCATTTATGGTGACTATACCTTTAAGCCCTTCGGCAAAGGAACGCGTCAGATTATCGTCGGACAAAAACCACACTGATTCTCCTGTCACGTTCTACGCTTTCGCGGTATCGGTGTCATCAGCCGGGCATCGGTACCGCTTCTACTTTAGAAGAGTACTTTCGGCATATATTTCCCGCGCTTCTATCCCCTGTCTTCTCTGCTGTTGTAGAATGCAGAGAACAGAACTGACAGAAGCCCACAGGTGGAAGTTGAAGGGAAAGGACTGCATGAACTCTATCGAAACTCTCGCATTCACTACGGAGCCAGAGGCATCGATACCTCCCACAGATACCCGGCTCTGGGTTCTGCTAGAAAAGGCAAAGAACCTCCCGTATGGGATCGCCAATCTCCCACACCCGGTACAACGCTGGCTAGCATCAGCGGCAACCGTTTCGCCCCACTGTCGGCTGCATCTTATCAGCCAACGGTTTCCACACCGCCACGGCCTGACCTGCTTTATCTGTATCTCACGTGAATGCCAGAGCCTGCTGTACCGCTTTCACTTTATCGCGTACGAGCATCTGACACGGCTTGATTTCGCCTCACTGCTGCTCGGTCACCCCTGCTATCGCTCTTTTCTCTCGCCAGCGCCGCTTTACCTCACCAACCTGACAACTGCTTCCCGGGCCTTCACACAGCTCTCCAGTCAGGCAGAAGTCTGGCAAATCACAGACCTGTCCATTCCCTGTATCATCTATCTGCCTGATGGCCTGCTCTATAGCCCCTCGCATCCAGACGATTACTGGCATATCTGGTCGGCCCATCAACATCAAAGGATTTATCTTCCCTGTTATAGGGGTCGCTCCTGCCATTCAGCGGCGACACAGAGGGCCGAAAACCTGTTACGCCAGATCAGCCAGAATGACTACATGCATGCATTTCAGCTTTACTATGAACAGGGTGATCGGCATATCGACTTCAGCGAGCCGCGCAAAGGGCTGCTTCATTGTCTCGATCTTGTCTTAGAGGGTACAACCCATCACCTGCGCGGCTATAGCCGTCAGTATCTTCCGAGGCTCTTGCAGAGAGAGTAAACAGGGGCGCTAGTGAGCCCCTGCCTTTCCCTGGATTATGTAGTTGGTGTGGTTGACTGCGTTGGCTGCTGCGTCGGCACCGTCGTTGGTTGCTGCGTCGGCTCCTGAGTCGGCTGCTGCGTCGGCTCCTGAGTCGGTTGCTGTGTTGGCTCCTGAGTCGGCTGCTGTGTTGGCTCGACAGTCGGCGTGACGCCCTGCGTCGGCTCAGGGTTTACTGGCTCCTCGGTTGAAACGGGACTATCTGGTGTTTCCGTTGCCGAAGGGTTATCTCCACCACCATACTCGGACTGATCCGTATTCCCGTCATCAGCCGGGGTCACTCCTGGCTGCACCGTCTGTTGCGTCGATGGCGTTGTCCCGGGCGTCACTACATTGCGCGACGCAGGAGATGGCATATGTTGCCCCTCACCGAAGGATGTGCGCAACGGATTGACAAGCAGCGCAAACGCAATACTGGCGATCATGAGCAGAGCAGTCAGCGCAAAGAGCACCTGCGGCGTGCGAAAGGCCCTTTGAATCTCCTTGCCCAGACTCTGCTTTCCCTGTCCATGCTTCACCGGTGGTTGAGGGGGTGAGGCCGGAGCCATCGTGCGCGGCATTGGCGTTGGAATGACCGGCCTGGGAGTCATAGGCGGTTCCGGCGTGACTTGCCTGGTCAATACCGTTGGAATATACTCCTCCTCATCAGAGGCCTGCCGAACGACAACGCTGGCAGTCTCCATCTCCTGAATGTCTTTCTTCTGAGTATTCTCGGGCACCAGCGTCTCAATCTTTGCCAGACGCTCTTTCTGTTCGCTCTCCTGCTGAACCTGATCGATAGGGATCAGCATTGTCTCCTGCTCTTCCAGCCTCTGTTCAGCCTTTCCATCATCCACGATGAGAATCGTCATAATGTCATCGAGCTTTTCCTGTGTCTGAGGCTCTTTCTGAACAGGGGCTTTCTCCTTACTCTCGACATCCTCGGGCCAGAAGAATGTATCTTCCTCCAGATGGGGAGGAGTCAGAACCTGCTCACGCTCCTGTGTATCCTCATCAGCCTCATCCGGGGCCGAGGAAGGAGCCGCGTCCTGCTCGTCAGTCTTTGGCCGCTCCTCAGCCGGACCATCATCAGCCATATGCGGTTCATCGACACCGCCTACTTCCTCCACCAGCGTCTGCGTTTTATAGCTGCTCTCGGGCAAGGGCACCAGCGGCGTTGTCGTTGCCTTCAACGCCTCCACAAACTCCTGTACATCGGAGAAGCGCTTCTGTCGATCCTTTTCGAGAGCCCGAAGCACGGCCCGCTCAATATGTTCCGGAATATCCGGGTTAAGCTCACGCGGCGGTACAGGCTGTTCCGTGACATGTTTATACATCAACACGACCGGGTCCGAGCCCTCAAACGGCATCTTCCCGGTTAACAGCTCATAGGCAACACAGCCCAGGGCATATTGATCGCTGGCCTTGCTGATAATGCCTCGATACTGTTCCGGGGCCATATAGCGCGGAGTACCGGTCATACTGACTGATTTCATACTGGCGTTACTGAGCACGATTGCCAACCCGAAATCTGCCAGCAGAGCATCACCCTCCTGGTTGAAGAGGATATTTTCGGGCTTGATATCTCGGTGCACAATCTGCTGTTTATGGGCGAACGCCAGTCCTTCACCCACCTGTTTGAGAATGCGCAGTGCCTCGTTCAAGGGGAGCGCACGCCCTTTCAGTTGTTTCAAGCGACGGCGCAGCGAGCCACGCGCTTCATACTCTGTCACGAGGTAAGGGAATCCTTGATATATATTTATATCCAGCACCGGCAAAATATAGGGGTGCTTGAGAATTTCAAGTAAACGCGCCTCTTCGAGGAATTGTTCCTGCACTTCGCGCGAGTTGAGATAGACGGTATGCAGCAGCTTGATAGCCACTTTGCGGCGCGTCAGGATCACATGTTGCGCCACATAGACGCTACCAAAGCCACCACTATCAAGCGCCTCCACTATTTTATAGCTGCCGAGTTGCTGACCGATAAATGTATTTTGTTCCATAGCAGAATTTTTCCTGATGCGCTTTTCAAAAGAAAGCAGAACTGCTTCAACGAGGACTTTCAGTCAACACAATGTCAAACATCCACTACTAACTACTACACGTTTCGCATACGATAGTAGTTCCCCATTACGGCCCATTTGACACTCAAACCACCGATACCATCCACCCTCAGACATTGTGCCAAACTCCATATCAGGTATTGTACCCTGTTTCACACTTCTCTACATCACCATAAAAACGCAAGGGCTACGGCCCGGAGAAGCGTTCACGGGCCACTTCGGCACTTTTGCCTGTTCTCAAAAAACGAATCCTCGTATAGTAAGATCGTTTCAGGACGGTATTTTGTCTCAACCAGTAGGTAAATAGTGTTCAAATTGATGCAATTTGTCTCATAACGCAAGCAGCCAGATGGTTCATCCTTTATTATGAGCTATTTTTTGCGAAGTGTGAACAGAAGAACGCTGATCTATGCGCAGGAGAACAGGGACGCTCGATAAAATGCCTTTTTTGTATGCCTGGTAGCATCTTTTCTTTTCCCTCAGAATATGTTGACGCTCCATATCCTCTAGTGCTAGAATATATCCTAGTTAACAGGTCGGAATAATTTCGCATAGTGCAGACCACATATGATACCTATGTATCACCTGGCAATACATGTTGAGAAAGGGAGAGACCACAATGTTGCGTGTATCTACAAAAGGCGAGTATGGCGTGCGGATCATGGTAGACCTCGCTCGGCATTACGGTGGCCGTCCCCGCTCACTGACTGACATATCACAGACGGAGATGCTGCCACTGGCCTATCTGGAACAACTGGTGAAGCTGTTGCGCGAGGCAGAGCCGCCACTGGTCATCAGTACGAGGGGCGCACATGGTGGTTATCGCTTGAGTCGTCGCCCGGATGAAATCTCGATGGGTGAAGTTGTACGTGTCCTCGAAGGACCAATTTCTCCGATGATTTGTGCAACAGAAGGCGAGATGTCTCAGGTCTGCGGTTTTCTCGATTCCTGCAAGACAAAGTACCTGTGGGCCCGGGTGCGTGATGCCGTAGCGCAAACGCTCGACACCATCACACTGGCCGATCTGGTAGCTGAGTCAGCCCGCTTTCCCGAAAACCAGGAGCAGAGCAGTACCCAGTTTATCTCGCTTTCAGATGTTCGCCCGTCTATCAGCACAGGTGGCTCTCTCAAGAAGCAAACTGAGTCTCCATCTCTGCCAGGGTAAGTGAGAATGCCTGATACAGGCACCGAACAAGTAAATCCATTGGATCCAAAGCAATACGGAAAGAAGGAAGCATAAACGCTTCTGCGCTTTGTCCCTATCTGATAGATGAGAGGCACCAGGCCGCTCAGCAGAGCTCGTATGCTCTGTTGTCCTGGACTCGCATTTGTTTTGTCCCGATTTTTTTGCGAATTCAGAAAGAACGACTGCATTCGCACCGAACATAATTGAGGAAGGTGTTATCAATAATGGGATCTGAACTTGTCATTAAAAACCTTCACGCAAATATTGAAGGCAAGCCCATTCTGCGTGGCGTCAACCTAGTGGTGCGCCAGGGTGAAGTACATGCCCTGATGGGCCCAAATGGTTCTGGCAAAAGCACTCTGTCAAACGTGATTATGGGCAACCCCAAATATGAAGTCACCGAGGGAGAGATCTGGTTCAAAGGTGAGAACATCCTTGAGTACTCGCCTGATCGCCGCGCACGTATGCGCCTCTTCCTCGCGTTCCAATATCCAATGGCTATCCCCGGCGTCAGCGTTGCGAACTTCCTGCGCCGCTCTCTTGAGGCAATTCGCGAAGGCAACAAGCCTCTCGAAGAGGGCGAGAACCCGTCAGGCAAAGCAAGCAAGCGCAAAACCATTCCTCCTGGTGAATTCCGCAAGCTCTTGCAGGAAAAGATGAAGCTGCTCAAAGTAGACAACAGCTTTATCAACCGCTCGATCAACGACGGCTTCTCCGGTGGTGAGAAGAAGCGCGCCGAGATCTTGCAGATGGCTCTGTTGGAGCCCGAAATTGCCCTGATGGACGAAACCGACTCCGGTCTTGACATCGACGCCCTGAAGATTGTTTCCGAGAGCGTCAACGCGCTGCGTGGCCCGAACATGGGCATCCTGCTGATCACGCACTATCAGCGCATGCTGAACTACATCACGCCTGACTTTGTGCACGTCATGTACGAAGGCCGCATCGTCAAGTCCGGTAGCAAAGAACTGGCCCTTGAGCTCGAAGAGAAGGGCTACGAATGGCTGAAAGAGTCCATCGAAGAGAATGGAGTGTCCGCGAATGCTTAATGTCTCAACTACAGGTTTCACAAAAGACGCGCTGGTAGAGCTATCGCGTCAGCGCGGGGAGCCTGAATGGTTGCTGGACAAGCGCCTGCAAGCCTGGGAGCTCTATGAGCAGACTCCCGCGCCTCTGGGCCGTCGTGGTGACCTGGGCACCCTCAAGGCGCTGGCAGGCTTCCGCTTCCAGCAGCTCACCTCTTATGTTCCCGATCCAAGTGAGAAGCTGCCCGCGAAGATTGAGCAGTCCTTGCAGGAAGCGCTGGTCAATGACCGCTCGGGCCTGATCGTGCAGCATAACTCGTCGGTAGTGCACACACAGCTAGATGAGGATCTCAAGGAGCAGGGCGTGATCCTGCTGCCTCTGGACAAGGCCGTACAGCAGTATCCGGAGCTTGTGCAGAAGTACTTCATGACCGAGTGCATTCCGGCAAATGCCAGCAAGTATACCGCACTCCATGCCGCCTTCTGGACAACCGGCTTCTTCCTCTATGTGCCAAAGGGCGTCGAGATCGAAAAGCCGATTCTCTCGCAGGTCTGGATTGATGCGCCGTCTTCCGCGACCTTCACACATACACTGGTTGTGACCGAGCCCCAGAGTAGCGTGCGCTTCGTTGAAGAGCTCTCTTCCAGCGTGACCAGCGATCAGCCGAGCCTGGTCAGCGACGCCGTTGAGATCTTTGCCCAGCGCGAGTCCCGCGTTGAGTTCAGCTATCTACAGGACCTTGACCAGAACACCTGGAATATCACGAACAAGAACGCGGTCTTTGAGAATGACGGGAGCGTTACCTTCGTGATGTCGGATCTGGGGGCGAAGCTCAATCTTGTTGAGATTGGTGCGGGTCTTCAGGGCAACGGCAGCGCCGCTGAACTGGTTGGTATCTTCTTCACCGACCACGATCAGCGCTACAAGATCAACACGCTGTCTGACCATGTGGGCCTGTCCACCAACGCCGAGACACTGGTCAAAGGCGTGCTGACAGATGAATCTCGCGTCGAGTTCGATGGTATGATCCGCGTGCGTCCCAACGCGCAGCAGACGGCGTCGTTCCTTTCGGCGCACGGCATGATGCTGAGCAAGAAGGCACGCGGCGAATTCATTCCCGGTCTGGAGATCGCGGCAAATGAGGTCAGCGCCAGCCACGGTGCAACCACCGGTCAGATTGACGAAGAAGAGCTCTTCTACCTGATGTCTCGCGGCGTTCCCCGTCCTGAGGCCGAGCGCATCATTGTGCAGGGCTTCTTTGAGCCGGTCCTTCAGCGTATTCCGCTGGAGAACCTGCGTATCCGTCTGCGCCGCAGCATTATCTCCCGCATGAGCGGTGCTTATGAGACCGAGGCCGACACCTGGGTCGACGCTCAGGAGCGCTGGGAGATCGAGGGCGTTGATGAGGGCGCGGTCCATCTGGATGACTCAACCAGAGACAAGGACGAGATTGAGCTCTCAGAATACTAATTTGGTGAGCAGGGTACCTGTTTACGGGTACCCTTTGCTTTTCTTCCCCCTGGTTCCCGTCTGGCGGAGAGTATACGATGATTAGCGAGAAGAACACAACAAACCGCAGCGTTGAGGATATTCGCCGGGATTTTCCCATTCTTTCGCGGCAGGTACACGGAAAGCGTCTGGTCTTTCTGGACAGCGCGGCAAGCTCACAGAAGCCTGCTGTGGTCATTGAGGCGCTCGATCAGTACTATAGAACCTATAACGCGAACGTCCATCGCGGCGTCTATGAAATTAGCGAAGAGGCAACCGAAGCCGTTGAACGGGCCCGCCTGAAGATCGCTCGTTTCATTCATGCACGTCAGAGTAAACAGGTCATATTTACCCGCAACACAACCGAAAGTATCAATCTGGTAGCGTACAGTTGGGGTGGGGAACATATTCAGCAGGGCGATCTGATCGTCCTGACCGAAATGGAACATCATAGTAATCTGGTTCCCTGGCAGTTACTGGCCCAGCGCACGGGCGCGCGGCTGGAATTTGTCCCTGTCAACGAAGAGGGCCTGCTACGTCTGGATGTCTACGAGCAGCTTTTACAGCAGAAGCCGAAACTGGTCGCTTTCGCCCACATGTCAAACGTGCTCGGAACGATCAATCCGGTGAAAGAAATGGTCGCACAGGCGCATGCAGTTGGAGCGATCACGCTGGTTGACGGAGCACAAAGCGTGCCACATATGACGGTCGATGTGCAGGATCTTGATGCTGACTTTTACTGTTTCAGCGGACATAAAATGCTTGGCCCGACCGGCATAGGTGTGCTCTATGGGAAACGCCCGCTGCTGGAATCCATGACGCCTTTTATGGGTGGCGGTTCGATGATTCGCACGGTCAAGCTACACGAGTCCACCTGGGCCGATCTCCCTCACAAATTTGAGGCAGGAACCCCGGCGATCGCCGAAGCCATCGGGCTGGGCGTGGCCGTTGACTATCTGAATGAGCTTGGCATGGAGTGGGTCCGCCAGCACGAGAAAGCACTGACCGCTTACGCCCTCAAGCGGCTGAGCGCGATTCCTGGCCTGACCATCTACGGTCCGAAAGATGTTGAGCAGCGCGGTGGCGTGCTCTCCTTTACGCTTGATGGAGTACACCCGCACGATCTCGCCTCAATCCTTGATATGGAAGTCGGCGTTGCCGTTCGAGCCGGTCACCACTGCGCTCAACCGTTGATGGATCGCTACAACATTCCGGCAACCGCTCGCGCCAGCTTCTATGTCTACAATGATGAACGCGATGTTGATACGCTGGCAGAGGGCTTGCAGAAGGCTCAAGAGATCTTCCAGGCGACAGCAGGTCTCTAAACTTTCGACCAACGCGCTTGCTTAACCAGCCTCACAGGTGTACACTTTTACACAATTCTCATTTCAGTACCCCTGTGCGCTGAGCAGCAGCGCCTTTGGAGGCAGATACAATGTCAATGGATTATTATCGCGAATATATTCTAGATCACTATCGGAATCCGCGTAACTATGGGACCCTGGAAGCGCCAGATGTACATATGGAGGATAACAACCCGTTGTGTGGCGATCAGCTCGCGATGGATCTCAAGGTTGAAAATGGCCTTGTCACCGAGGTTCGCTTTCAGGGAAGAGGGTGCGCCATCAGTCAGGCATCAGCTTCCATGCTCTCCGAAATGATCGAAGGACAGCCGATCGAGGAAGTGGTCAAACTTGGCAAGGATGAGGTGCTCGAAGCACTGGGCATTCCCATCAGTCCGGCCCGCACAAAATGTGCCTTCCTTTCATTGCGTGTCCTGCATCGTGGCCTCGCGGTAGCCGGCTATGAGCGTCCCGATCTGGATGAGGACGAAGAAGAGTAAAAGGCTTTATGACCGAGTTTATCAAAGCAGCCGACCTCTCAGACATACGAGAGGGGAAGCTGTATCCCGTTGATATCGATGGCGAGCCGGTCTGCCTGACGAAAATCGATGGCACCATTTATGCCTTCTCTGATAACTGCACTCATATCAGTGGCCCGCTCAATCGCGGCGAACTTGATGGCTGCGTGATTACCTGCCCGCTTCATGGGGCTCGCTTTGATATCACCAATGGAAAAGTGTTGCGCGGGCCTGCCCGCTATGACCTGATCACTTTTCCGGTCAAAATCGAAGAGAATTCCGTTCTGGTCGGGCTCCCGGATGATGAATGACCTTATAGCTTCCGCACTTATGACTTGCGGAAGCTGCTTCTTTTGCCCTCCGCTTGACAAGAACATGCTCTAATGGCATAGTGTCTTTATGGAAAGACAACATCCAACAAAACGAGCTGCCATTCTGGAAGCGGCCAGCCGCATTGTGCATCGGGACGGCGTTTCGCATCTGACGATAGAAGGAGTTGCCCGTGAAGCCGGGGTCAGCAAGGGCGGAGTGCTGTACCATTTCCCGAACAAAGATGCCCTCATTGAAGGGATGCTCAACGCTTTTCATGAGCATTTCCGCGCGCGGCTGAACGAAGAGCTCGCAAAGCAGGATGACACCCCGGGGCGCTGGCTCCGTGCCTTTGCTCAAACCTCCTGTAATCTTTCCGGGTATGAGCCAAACTTTATCAGTGGTCTGATCGCAGCACTCAGTAATAACCCCGTGCTACTCGAATCGACCCGCAAGGAATTCCTGTACTATCAACAATGCGCCGAACAGGACGGACTTCCACGCGCTTACGCAACCATCTTGCGTCTGGCGATTGATGGCCTCTGGTTCGCGGACCTGTTCCACTTCGCCTCTCCTGAGGGCGCTTTCCGGGATGAGGTACGTTGCCTGCTTCAGGATATGGCACGTCCCGATTTCTCGCTTTCACAGCGCCGTTCGTAGGCGTCGCTTCCTCTTTTCCTGCACCTCGTGTGTCTCCCGATGCAAGAGGGCGAATAACTTCAGTTGACAGCAATTCGAGAACACTCTACAATAACCTATGCGTTTCGTTAATGGAGAAAAAGCGCTTTACACCGCGCAAGCAGGAGAGTCAAGATCATGGAAGGTCGCTCGCACCTCTTAATGGGCCTGGCAGCAGGCGTTGTACTGGATAGCTTCGTTCACCTCTCAGGAGACCCTCTGACACTCGCTACATCTGTTCCCCTCGCATTGGTCGTGAAAAAAGCTGTCTTCTATTCGGCAGTTGGCTTCGGCGCGTTGCTTCCAGATATTGATAACGCACGAAGCATGCTTGGTCGTCGTTTTGGCTGGATCAGTAGGACAATTCAGCATGTGGCAGGGCATAGAACGATTTTTCATAGCCTTCTCGGGTTAGCGTTAGGCTCATTGCTGGCCATCGGCCTGGAACAAGTGGTAATATTTTTACTGGGTACGCGCGGTTTACAGGCTCCTGCGCATATCGTAAGCTTATCGCACGTTGTATTCTTCGGGGTCCTTTTTGGATGTATCGTCCACATCGCCTGTGATTCCTTAACCGAGGGCGGGGTCCCCCTTTTCTGGCCGTACCGTAAACGCTTTGGAATTCCCCCGCGACCTGATATGCGGTTCAAAACTGGAACCTGGGTTGAACACGTCGTTGTCTGGGGATTTATTATCCTTGTGCTGCTCGGTATCTGGCAATCAATATTAGTTATTTGAGGTCTGATGAAGCGGTTCTCCTTCTCTTTTCTACAAAAACACCAGACACGCCTTGCCTTTCTTCTGGCCTGTCTCGCGATAGTGGTCTATTTCGGATGGATCAACTATGAATCGATCCTGCGCTATACCACGTTCCGCGCTACAGCCTTTGACCTGGGGAATATGGATCAGGTTGTCTGGAATACGCTGCATGGACGTCCATTTCAGTGGACAAACCAGGGAGTTGACTGGTTCGGCCCGCCACTGCGATTAGCCCAGCATGTCGAACCGATTCTCCTGCCGATATCGCTGCTCTATCTGATCTGGGCCGATCCACGTATGCTGTTGACGCTCCAGACCGCTATGCTGGCTCTCGGAGCGCTCCCAGTCTATGCGCTAACACGCTACTTTATCCCCAGATTTCCCTATCTGGCCACCGGGATGGCGATTGGCTATCTCTTTTCGCCAGCCCTGATCGGCGTGAATATCTTTGACTTTCACCCGGTCGCGTTGGTTGCGCCATTCATGCTTTTTGCAGCCTGGGCGCTGACAAAACGACGATTTGTGCTCTTTATTCTCTTCTGTGTTCTGGCGGCCTCCTGTAAGGAAGAGATTCCTGCTGTAGTTGGTCTCTTTGGCCTGCTGGTCATGTGGAAGTACAAGCGCCCGCGGCTCGGCCTTGCCCTCTTCGTCGGGGGCATCGCATGGAGTGCAGGCGCGTTTCTGTTGATGAAGCAGCTTTACCCTGGCAATCAGGGGAACAATTTCTGGTATCGCTATGTAGAGCTTGGCGACACCCCCGGAGACGCGATCAAGAACATCCTGCGTCACCCGATGATCCTCTTCACTTTCTTTGTAACGCTGGATCGCCTCTTCTATCTGGTTGGCCTGTTCCGCAGTGGCGGCTTCTTCGGCCTGCTGGCCATTGAGTGGTTACTACCCGCGCTGCCCGATCTGGCGATTAATCTGCTAAACACCAATAGCCCGCAGCTTTACAGCGGCATTTATCACTACAATGCTCCCATTATTCCATTCGTCACGCTTGCCACAATTCATGGTCTGGCTCGCTTTGTAGCCTGGTGGCAGGTTCGCCACGGCGAAACGGTTGAGCCGATTCCATTGATCGTCGGCGACACAGCACAGGCGCAGCGTTCAAGCTGGCCGGGCTTTGTAGTCAAGCCAATCAAAGGCATACAGCTTGCCCTGACACGCGCCGCTCGCAACCTCTGGTCAACCCGCCCGGTGACGATGGTACGCCCCGGCGTGCTGGCAATTGTAGAAGAGGGAGCCCTGCGCCGAAAAAGCTTTCATGAGCGGATGACCGACCTCTCGCGGGTCATTACTCCTACCGTGATGCAGTGGGTGATCTGTGGGCTGGTAGTGCTCATGGTGCTACTCAACAACTTTATTATGTATCCTAAATACAACTGGCTGCTCGCGGATCATACACCCGGCACGCGGGAGCAGCGCATTGAAGAACTGCTGACCATGATCCCGGATACGGCTTCGGTCTCGGCCAGTGCCACGCTCAATCCACATCTGACACGACGGCAATATGTGACCGTCTTCCCGTTTATCACCTATCTCACGCTTGACGGCAATATGCATACCGTTGAGTATGTAATTGTGGATGTGCGCAATATTGTGCCCGCCGATATGCGCGGAAGTACCTTTGAGATGCTCAACCAGATTCGCGAAACACATCTCTTCTGCACCATCAAACAGACAGATGGCGTGATCCTGCTGGCGCGAAATGATGTAAGCTGCCCCGCCAATCCTGAGCCTGGAGGCAAATAGAAGAAGAAAACATCGAAACACACCTGTAGCAACAAGAGCGGAATTAATGTTATAATTGCAGCGTGCAGGACAATGTAGCTAAGAGCTGAGACAACAATGCGGATAGTGCTTGTATGCTGTTTGCTCTATTGTCCGCCCTTGTTTGCTACAGGTATTCGCATTCTCTTCGGCCACGCAGTGTGGGCTGAAGAAATGCCATAACCGCGTGTTGGAGGATTGGCAGGATGCGCAATAATCCCTATGAAGAACCTACCGGTCAGGCAGATATGCAGAACAGGGCGGGACGGATGGAGGATCTGCCCATGCGGCAACCTTCTCTTCCCCCTCAGCAACAACCGCCACCTGCGGGTGATCCTGCCCCTGAGATTGACCTTGAACGGCAGGAAGAGGCTCGCACCGTGAAATATGCGATCGGAAAGCTGATCGACTTTCTCCAGTGGTTTACTACAGTCCTGGAAGTCGCGCTTGTGCTTCGCTTCCTGTTGAAGCTGATCGGCGCATCCAGCGGCAACCTGTTTGCAGGTTTCCTGTACTCGCTGACCGATATCATTCTTTTCCCGTTCCGTTCTATTGTGCCATCACCGTCTATTCGGCAAGATCAGGCATTTGAGTGGTCAACCCTCATTGCCATGCTCATCTACTTCCTTATCTTCTGGGCAATTCGCCGCTTCCTGCAAATCCTCATCTCCAGCCCGGAGGAAGCGCCCAACTAGGCAAAGCAACAGAGTGCCGCTTCTCCTGATTCTTGAAGCGGCATCTCTTTTCTGGTGGTCCTTTTGAGCGTGAGAGCCTTTTTCCTCTCTGTACATGTCAACAGGTGCGGTCACCTCCCTGATATGGTATACTGAAAAACCAGGAGGTGCCCTGTGGACAAACTAAGTATTTTTACCGGGAACGCGAATCGACAACTGGCAATTGACATTTGCGAACATCTGCATATTCCGCTCGGGAAGGCGGATGTTTTTCAATTTAGCAATGAAAATATTTTTGTGAAAATCAATCAAAATGTGCGCGGACACGATGTCTTTGTGATTCAACCCTTCAGTTCACCAGTCAACCGCTCAATCATGGAACTACTCATCATGATTGATGCGTTGAAACGAGCATCAGCCGCCAGAATTACCGCTGTTATTCCCTACTACGCTTATGGCCGCACTGATAAAAAGGATCAGCCGCGTGTGCCCATTACCGCCCGCCTGATCGCAGATTGTATTACGGTGGCTGGTGCACAGCGTGTTGTCTCAATGGATATGCATGCAGGTCAGATCCAGGGCTTTTTTAACATTCCCGTTGATGAGCTAACCGCGCAAACCATTCAGGCCCGCTACTTCGCCGCCAAGAATATCTCTGATCTGACGGTTGTCTCCACCGATGAAGGGTTCGCGAAAAAGGCCCGCAAGCTGGCCGATCGTCTGGGCGCACCTCTGGCAATTGTCGAGAAGCGCCGCCTCGGCAACGATGGCACAACCGAAGCCCTGGGACTCATTGGTAACGTTGAGGGGCGCCGCGCATTGATCGTTGACGATGAGATTGATACTGCCGGCTCTATCACGCAGGCGGCACGCATGGTCCGAGAGCACGGAGCACGCGAGATCTATCTATGCGCCACCCACGGCGTTTTCTCTGGACCCGCTATTGAACGCCTCGCAAAAGCGCCCATTGAGGAGCTGGTTATCACCGATACCATTCCTTCACCGGATGCGAAACGCCTGCCTAAACTGGTTGTCCTCTCCGTCTCAGAACTGCTTGCAGGCGCGATCAGCCGCATTCATGACGGCCGCTCAGTCTCTGAGCTCTTTAACTGATGAAAGGAAACAGAACAAATCCATTCTCTCTACGCTGAAACAGCTCTTATTCTTTTACCTCTCATACCCAGGAACGTTAGTTTATGCTATAATGCCTCCTGATATCATACCGTTTATAACAAACAACAGTCCTCAAGAGAGCAAAGGGCATCTCGGGTAGTGCTGAGATGCCCTTCTTAAAACTACATAGAAAGGGTGGAAGGGCGCAATGAAGCCACTTGTCGCCATTGTAGGCCGTCCCAATGTCGGCAAATCCACATTTTTTAATCGCATGATTGGCGAGCGTCTCGCCATCGTTCAAGATATGCCTGGTACAACCCGTGATCGCCTCTATGGTGATACCGACTGGAATGGGCGCGAGTTTACACTTATCGACACAGGTGGCCTCGAACTTGGCTCCGGTGTTCCGGTAGGACAGATCGGGCTCACAGGGCAACCAGGCGATATCATGGATCACGTCAAGGCGCAGGCGCAACTTGCGATTGAAGAAGCCGATGTGATTGTCTTTATGGTTGATGCCCGTTCCGGGATCACCGCCGCCGATGAAGAAGTTGCGGACTTACTCCGCCGCTTTGCAACCAAGCCGGTTATTCTTGCCGCCAACAAGGCAGACAACGAGGCCCGCCGCCAGGATTCCGTTGAGTTCTACGCCCTCGGCCTGGGAGAGCCCATTGTTGTGTCTGCAATCAGCGGCATTGGCACCGGCGATCTTCTTGACCGCATCGTAGAAGAACTGCCTCCCGAAGAGGAAGGAGAAGAGGAAGAGGACGAGGAAGAGATTCCGCGCATCGCGATTGTTGGGCGTCCGAACGTGGGAAAATCCTCGCTGTTGAACGCCATTCTGGGCTTCAAACGCTCGATTGTCAGCGATGTTCCCGGCACAACTCGCGATGCCATTGACACCACCTTCGAGTTTGAAGGACGCAAGCTCAAGCTGATCGATACCGCCGGTATTCGGCGCCGTGGTCGTATCACGCCGGGCATCGAGAAGTTCAGCGTGCTGCGCACATCGCGGGCTATTGAGCGCTGCGACATTGCCCTGCTGCTGATTGATGCTTCCGAGGGCCTGACCGCTCAGGATACCCACATCGCGGGCGAGATTCTTGAACAGTCCAAAGGCGTGATCGTAATCGTGAATAAATGGGATCTGGCCCAACAACAGCGCGCCGCGGAGCGTGAAGGCATCTACCCGCGCCCGGATGAGGAGATTCCAGAGGCCGAGGAGATGCGTAAGCAACTGGAAGAAGATCTGAAATTTATTCCATATGCCCCGGTGATCTTTGCTTCGGCCAAAACCGGCTATCATGTTCAATCGATTCTGCGCACGGCCCTGAATATCGCCGATATGCGCTACCTACGTGTCTCCACCTCACGTCTGAATGAGGTTGTTCAGGAAGCAGTTCGCCATCATCACACAACCATTATCCGGCATAAACCGTTCAAGATCTATTATGCGACTCAGGCCCGGGTCAACCCGCCAACCTTTGTCTTCTTTGTGAACGACCCGGAAAGCGTACACTTCTCGTATACTCGTTATCTGGAAAACCGGCTGCGTGACGCCTTCGGTTTCAAAGGAACAGGAATTCGCCTTCAGTTCCGTGCCCGTGGCGAGAAAGAGACACGATAGCCCTTCCCGCGAAAAGCTGATACAGGAGAGGAGCCGCCCGGCATGCGGTTCCTCTTTTCTTTTTTCAAGGAAAAATGAGCTACTGGTTTGCACAACCTTTTGCGGGCTGGCGCGTATTGAGTATAGACAATTGCAGTTGTAGCGCACAGGCAGAAGGGAGAATGCTATCATCTCTGTTCGCTCGCAGGTAATCCCACAGTTGTGATGGAATGGGTATAAAGACAGGAGCACCGTACGGGTAGCCTCACATGTCCTGATACACATAAATAGAGAAGAAAGTATATACATATCATATTCATATATGCACACACGCGGGGATGTCTCAATTGTCATATATACTAGCTATATGCTATAGTGAGCATGGAAATTTCTCTAAAAGCATTCCTGCTCCTGTGAGGTACGTACCAATGCAGTTTAAACTCACCGCCGCTGATAAAACCGATGTCGGTCGACAACGAGAACAGAATGAAGACTACGTCTATAAGCGCGTAGAGTCGGCGGAAGACGGCGACCGTGGTCTTTTTATTGTTGCTGATGGAATGGGAGGCTATAAGGCAGGTGAAATCGCCAGCCGTATCGCTGTCGAAACAATCAGCCAGGGCCTGGATCACATCTTTAAGCCAATTTCAGAACAACCAACAATCAAAATAGACCGGGCAGTGCTCCAGCAGACACAAAAAGCCGACACCAGCAATCAGGGACAGTCCCCGCAAACGAGCAAGCTCGCAGATACCCATATGGCTCAGGCGATGGAAGAGCAACTGAAGGCTGCTATCCAGCAGGCCAATCGGAAGATTAACCGATACGGTGAAGAAAAGGCTTCGGCCCGGGGTCTGGGCTGCACCGTCACTGTGGCATTACTTCAGGGCGAACACGTCTATATTGGCAATGTTGGTGACAGCCGCACATATCTCTTTCGCAAGGGCAAGCTCACACGCCTGACGAAAGATCACTCGGTTGTGCAACGTCTGGTGGAAACCCACCAGATCGCCCCGGACGATGTCTATACCCATCCACAGCGCAACCTGATCTATCGCTCTTTAGGTGGGGGCAATGCCCGGATCGAAGTTGATGTGTTCCATGAAATCGCACAGCCGGGAGACACGTTTCTCCTCTGCTCGGATGGCCTGTGGGAAATGGTCCGCGATCCAGACATAGAGCGTATTATTATCGAAACAGGCTCCCCTCAGGCAATCTGCGATAAGCTGATTGAACAGGCGAACAGAAACGGCGGCGAGGATAACATTACCGCCATTATTGTGCATGTCAACGCCTGTTGATCCGGTATATCTACGCCTGCATATGCAAAACGAACAGAGAAGCGCGCATCTTTTCCCTCCTGACCCGAGGGGAGGCTGCACCGTGAGATAGCGGAACCGCATCAGGCATCTCCCAACACTCTGCCAGACTGCCTATTGCACGTTGCTTACACTTATAGGGGATATTAGTTCAGAAAGGTTGAGCGCACGGAGTATGGCTCTCCCGATCGGTACAATCCTTGATGGAAAATTTAAAATAGTTCAAATATTAGGCGAAGGGGGGATGGGAACCGTCTATAAAGTTGCCCAGGTGGGCACCAATCCCCCATACTATTATGCAGTCAAAGAGTTACTCGTTAATCCCAATACAAGCGAAGAAGAGCGCAATGCAGCGATCGATCGTTTTCATAAAGAAATCGAGTTACTTCGTGACCTGAAGCATCCGCGTATTGCTTCTCTGAAGCTTCCCTTCCAGGATCGGGGGAACTATTACTTTGCGATGGAGTTCGTCCCCGGACGGAGCCTGGAGAAAATCCTTGAGGACGCAAATAAGCCGCTCCCCGAGGAACAGGTCATCAAATGGATGATCCAGGTCTGCGAGGCGCTCAGCTATATTCATTCACGCGTACCGCCCATTATCCTGCGCGATCTGAAGCCAGGTAACATTATGATCACGCCTGATAACGAGGTCCAGTTAATCGACTTCGGAATCGCGCGCCGTTTTGATCCCAACAAGCGCACCAATACCGAGAACCTGGGGACCATCTCATACGCGTCACCCGAGCATCTCGGCTCCATTACAATGCCCGGACAGCGCCGCTCCGCCGACAATCCCGGTCGGCTGGTTCAGACAGATGCGCGCTCGGATATCTACTCGCTTGGCGCAACCATGTATCATCTGCTGACCAACTACGAACCCGAGCCCATTCAAACACCAGCACCGGGGAGTATCCTGGCGAAGAATCCCGCTCTCCGCACCATTCAGGTCGGAGGGAAAACGGTGTGCCCGGTGGAGCAGGTTATTATCAAGGCCATGCAGCAGGAGCCCGCGCACCGCTTTCAAAATGCCGATGCCATGCGTACCGCGCTTTTTTCCTGCCTGCCCAATGTGCCTTTCACCCCGACAACCGTGCAGATTCCGTCCATGCCCAACAAAGCCACCATCTCGACCACACCAGCCGGAAGCGCTGTCTCCGGGCTGATCTGTCCAAAGTGTGGCTATCAGAATCGTATTGGCGCGAAGTTCTGCAAGCGAGATGGACAACCACTGGTTCAGGGTGTCGCCGTCGCGCCTCCGCAGCAGCGGCATTCGCGTATTCAGGCCCGCCCCGTCCGTCAGCCAATTCAGCCCCGGCCCGTCGCTCGTCAACCGATCCGGGCCCGTCCGGTCAGCTCAAATAACGCGGCACGACCTGCGACCTCGATGGGTGATCCCATGCAGCCCTATCGGGATGGGCTCCAACAACTGGCCAGCAAAAACTATGCTGGCGCGGTCAGCCATTTCAAGCAGGCGCTCAGTCTTGGTGCTCCGCCATACGACACATACTACAACCTCGGTCGCTCGTATCGTCAGTATGGGCAGGCCGTCCGCAGCATCAATCAAAAAGCCTTTACCGACAATATGCGCTACGCCGCAGAACAGTTTGAGCAGGCTTTAAAGTATAAAGCAGATGGCATTGACGCTCACTTTCAGCTTGGTCTCTGTTACCGGGATCTGGGGCTCCTGGAGAAAGCCAGTGCGGCCTTTCAAAAGGCGCGTTCTCTCGCCCCTCAGGACCCGGCAATCTACTACCAGCTTGGCAGCATTGCCCTTGAGCAGGGAATGAAACGCAACGCCGAAACCTGGTTCCAGGATGGCCTGCAAATCAATCCCAATCATGTGCTGCTGCTGTCAGCGCTTGGGCGTCTCCAACTGGAAGAAAAACAAATCCCGGCAGCAATCAAGACGCTTCAGCAAGCAACACGACTTGATCCGTCACTCTGGGATGCCTGGTACGCACTGGGACGAGCCCACATGCATAATCGTGAATGGAAATATGCGCTCGGTGCACTGGAACGCTCGCGACAGGCAAACCCCCGGATCTCGGAAACCTACAGTGCGCTAGCAACAGCGTATCTGAAGTTGAACAAAAAACATGAGGCCCGAAAGATGGTCGAAGAGGCTCTGGCACACGATCCACAGAATACCGAAGCCCGACGACTACAAAAACAACTCTAAAGGAGGGCAGGATGCACTGTCCGTCATGTCATACATTGAATCGTGAACATGCAAAGTTTTGTAAAGGCTGTGGTCAGGCTCTCCCCACAACGACAGTCGACACGCCTTCGACGACCCGGGAAGCCTCCGCTGAAGCCGTAGAACAACAGGTCCTGTCTCCCGCTCCTGAAGCGCCAGAGACACAGGTAGTAGAAGAGCCCAACGAGCAGCCAGCAACAGATGAGGCTCAGCAGGAGTCGGTCGAGCCCTCCTCTGAGGCCGCACTAGAGGAAGCCAACGCGTATCCGACACAGATTCTGACGCCGAACAAGATGAAAGAATACCATGTGCGCAAATGGGAACGCGAGCTTGAGCGCGAACGAGAGCGTCACGGTGAATACGCCCAGGAACAACAGGATATCGCAGAGGCCCCGAGTGCTCAGACTCCCTCTCCCAAAGAGGAGATGCAGGAGCCAGAAAGCGCCGAACAGCACATCCCGCCTCAGGAGGAGCCGCAAGCCGAGCAGCCACAAGCAAACGCAACACAGCGAGAAGAAACACAGGCACCTTCTGTAGAGAGCCTGGAAACATATGCAGCGGTGCCAGCAGGCACGGCTACGACTACAACAACGGAAGAGGTCATAATGGAGCAGGTAACACCACCTTCTGACGACAATCAGGCACATACCGAGTATGAGCAGTCCCAACCAGCCGAGCCAGAAATCACGGAGGAGAACCCGGAAGGGTTGATTCCACCACCGCCACCCCCTTCGGCTGAAACGACTGAGGAGAGCACCACGTTCCCGGTCCTATCCATCGGGACGGTGCTAAAGGAGCGGTATGAGGTCGCCGAGGTGCTGGAGATCACACAACATGAGCATGTCTATGAGGTGCTTGATCGCCAGAGCTATCGTCGATGCTGGAACTGTGGCTCGGATAAAAACACGGAAGACGATGACTTCTGTATGGATTGCGGTGCTGAGCTGCGCAACGCCTCGTATATCCTGCGTGAGTTCGCGGCTGATATGCCTCCTATCGAGGATACCCGGCTCAACAATACGATGTTAGACACCTTTGTTGAGAACAACCAGACCTACATTATCGAACATCAGCAGGATCTTCAGCCAGCGTTCCCGAATGGCCTTGCACTGATCGCAGCCTGCGCCTCAGATGCAGGTAACCTGCGCCGCGGTGATCCCAACGAAGACAGCACGCTCGTGCTTCACCTACAGCGCGTACATGAGTCCATTGCCTCGACCGCGGGCATCTTTGTGGTCGCTGACGGCATGGGCGGTCACGACAATGGCCAGCTTGCCAGCCGCATCGCGATCAGCACGATGGCAAACCAGATCACACAGGCGCTGCTCCTGCCTCCTCTTGAGACCGAGCAGCAGGGCCAGGTCGCGGAGAAGGCCGAGAGCGAGGCACTAGACGCACTGCTAAATCGAGCCGTGCAGGAAGCCAATAACGCCATCTACCAGGTCAACCAGAAAACAAATACGGATTCCGGCTCAACTATGACCGGTTTTATGATTGTTGATGATTATGCGTATATTCTTAATGTAGGGGATAGCCGTACCTATATGTTGCGTGACGGCAAACTCTATAAGCTCACCACAGATCATTCTCTGGTCGGGCAGCTTGTCGCCGGTGGTCTGATCGAGCCAGACGAGGTCTATAGCCATCCACAGCGCAGCCAGATCTACCGCAGTCTGGGCGATAAGCAGAATGTACAGGTAGATATCATTCATCAACAGCTCCATCCCGGTGATATTCTGTTAAGCTGTTCTGACGGCCTATGGGAGATGGTTCGCGATCCGCAGATTGAAGAGATTCTGAATCGCTCAGCCGATCCGCATACCGCCTGTAAGGAATTGATTGATGCAGCGAATATAAACGGCGGAGAAGACAATATAAGCGCTGTCGTTGTTTTTGTGCGATAAGCAGGTATGATATACTAGGGGCAGCCGAACGCGAAAGGAGCTAAAGAGACTATGCCCGGAGAGGTAACGTTTACTTCCCAGGTAGGGAAAGAATATATGCCAGTCACTGGCGGTAGCCAGGTTGCATACGTCCTGTGTGAAGCCAAACCAACTGATGTTGTGGCTCAGGTTCGTATGCCGCTGAACTTCTGTTTGGTCATTGACCATTCCGGCTCGATGAAGGGCGCGAAACTGCGCAATGTCAAGGAAGCCGTGAAGATGGTCATCGACCGTCTGGAGCCAACCGATTACATTTCAGTTGTGATTTTTGACGACACGGCTCAGGTGATCATTCCCTCAATGCCCGCCAATGACCCCATTGGCATGAAGGCGGCCATCGACCGCATTCAGGACGCTGGTGGAACAACCATGTCTCTCGGCATGATTCAGGGACTGGGAGAGCTGCGCCGTTGGAATATCCCCAATGCCGTCAGCCGCATGATCCTGCTGACCGATGGTGTCACCTACGGCGATAATGACCGCTGTCGCCAGCTCGCACGTGATGCAGCCGCAGCCGGAATCTCCATCTATCCGCTTGGTATCGGGGCAGACTGGGATGAGAATCTGCTTGACGAAATCGGTCAGTTGAGCGGTGGTATGCCCGCCGAATTTATCCGCACCCCGGCCGATGCCATGAGCATCTTCGAGCAGCAGGTACAGAGCGCGGTTGCGGTCGCGGTCCGTAACACAACCATGACCCTCAACCTGCCCGCTGGCGTCTCACCACGCCGCGCTGTCAAAGTGCTTCCGATCATTCAAGATCTTGATCCCTCGACGCTTTCAGACCGTCGGGTTGTTGTGCCACTGGGAGATCTGGAAAAAGATACCCCGCAGGCCGTTCTGATTGAGCTGATGATTGAGCCCCGCCCCGCCGGACTATTCCGTATTGCACAGGCCGAGCTCTCCTATGATGTGCCCATCAGCGGCCTGGTCGGTGAGCGCATACGCGAGAATATCACTGTCACCTTCACCAGTGATGCCAATCTGATCAGTCAGGTGAATCCAAAAGTCATGAACTTTGCCGAGAAAGCGCAGGCCAATCGCCTCGTTACACGCGTGCTTGACGAATACAAGCGCAGCGGGAAAGTGACAACCAAGCTGTCGCCCAACGTCACCAGAGTGCTTGACGCCGAGACACAGCAAGCGATTGAGAAGATCAATCAGGGCCAACAGATCTCGGCAGATCAGGTCAAATCGATCGGCAACAAGACACGTAAGCTCACACAGCGCCTTGATGACCTGCTCCCCTGACGACAGAGGCAGGGGAAACCCTGTTCCCTGACAGGGGCATCAATCGTTTATATAGCGTGTATACGTGAACAAACTCAGGAGAATCAGCAGGAGACTGTACAGATACGCAAGGCCAGAAAGCTCCGTTCCTGAGAAGGCGGGAATGCATGGGCCTCCCTGTCGAAAGCAAAGCAACAGAGTGGTCCTGTCGGACAGACAGAACCAACGGTTCCGGCGGATCGTGAAACGCTTCTGGTCACCTGGCCTCTCTACGCTGTCTCGCAAAGACAGCCGAGCACGCCACATGGATGGAGGAAGTATCCCCCGCCTGAAAGTGGGCGGTGTGTCAACGACTCAGCAACCGGTTCAAGGAGCAAACCGTAAGATAAGAGAGGCCCGTCTGGTTCTCCCGAGAAAAGAGATTTACCAGCAGTTGCCATACATTACAATGTACGAAAGAGGAAGGATAATAGCATCATGCCAGTACGCTGTTCTTTAGGACATGAGAATCCAGATGGCTCCGCCTTCTGCGATGAGTGCGGTGAGCCTCTGGGGAATGCGCCTGCCGCATCGACAGCAGCTCCAGAGCCTCCAACCCCACCAGCAGCCAGCCAGGATGCAAACCAGGGTGCAAGCCAGATCTGCCCTTCGTGTGGTGCAAGCAATCCGGCAGGTGAGGCCTTCTGCTCCAACTGTGGAGTGAGCTTGCAGGGTGCCCCCCAACCGGTCGCACAGCCTGCTCAGCCTCAGGAGCCACTGGCACCACCGGCACCAGAACCGCCCGATGTTCAGCCCGCTCCGGCAGCCACGGGCACAGGGCTTCAGGCCCGCCTGATCGTTGAGGCCGACAATCAGGAATTTGACCTCAGCGGCAAAGATAATATTACGATTGGACGCGAGGATGCGGTCAGTAACATCTATCCCGACGTCGATCTGACGCCACATGGCGGCGAAGAGGGAGGCGTCTCACGCCTGCACGCTCGCATCTTTGTGCAGAACGGCAAGTACATGCTGGAAGATGAGAGAAGCACCAATCGCACCTATCTCAATCGCCAGCGCCTTGAGGAGAAAACGCCTGTCGAGCTGCATGACAACGACGAGATTCGACTGGGACATGTCGTGTTACGTTTCAAAACCCCCTAATCGGGAAACAGCTCTGTCCGATTATAGCATTTGACAGTATACTTATTACTCGCTATAATCTTTGGGATATCCGAACTGGGAGGATTTTTGGTCAATGAAACGTACCTGGCAACCAAAGCGCATCCCGCGCAAACGTGAGCACGGCTTTATGAAGCGTATGGCGACCCGCAATGGTCGTCGTGTTCTGAAGGCCCGCCGCGCAAAAGGGCGCTGGAAACTGACCGTCTAACATAAAGGCTTCAGTCCACCGTGGCTCTTCAACGTGCTTTACGTTTAAAGAAAAGTGCAGATTTCATGCGAGTAAGGCAGCAGAGAAGAAGTGTTTCCTCTCGGCTGCTTATCCTCGCATGGGCACCGAATAGCATTCACCACACCCGTATAGGCTTCGTTGTGAGCAAACGAGTTGCTCGCAAAGCAAACATACGCAATTATCTGAAACGGCTATTGTCAGAGGCGATCCGACCTCACCTTAATTTTTTGCCAGAACAGACCGATATAATTATTAGTGTACGGCAGACGGCAGTTCAACTCGATCCACAGACACAAAAACAACGCGTGGCCGTGAATCTGCGTATACTACAGAAAGAACTTGTATACGTGTTACGTAAGGCGCATCTACTCGCACCTTCTCAATCAGGAGAAGTTCGGCAGAGTAATCAGGCGTAAGGTTACAAACCGTGAAATATATCGCTCTCGGTCTCATTAAACTCTACCAACACACGCTGTCGGTGATCCTGCCCTCATCGTGTCGGTTTACACCCTCATGTTCCCAGTATGGGTATGAGGCAATTCAACGTTTTGGCTTTTTACGTGGTGGCTGGCTTACCATCAAGCGGATAGGCCGTTGCCATCCCTTCTATCACGGTGATCTCTATGATCCGGTTCCGGAAACACTGGGCGGGAAACTAGAGCGAGGAAGGCAGGAAGAAACTCGTGTTTGAATTTATTGGCGCATTTTTTGATATGATATTCGCCAGGCCCATCTTTAATGGATTGATGCTCTTATATCATCTTTTCGGAGATCTGGGCCTCTCCATTATCGTTCTGACGATTATCATTAAGCTCGTCCTATTCCCGCTTACGATCAAGCAGCTCAAGTCGTCAAAGGCGATGCAGCAAATCCAGCCGGAATTGAAGAAGCTGCAAAAGCAGTACGCCAGCGACCCGCAAAAGATGATGCAAGAGACACAGAAATTGTACAAGGCCGCAGGCGCCAGCCCGATGAGCGGCTGTCTCCCCACCCTGGTACAGCTTCCTGTGCTCTACGGTCTCTACTATGCCGTCTATGGTGCATTTGGCCAGCACGGTTCCTCTGCGACCCAGTTGCTCAAAGCAATCAACGACCGACTGTATGCCTGGGTCCCCCACTTCACTACCCCGGTTAATTTCCACCTTGATTGGCTGACCTTTATCAGTCCCGTGCTGTCAGTCGACCTTTCCAAGCCAAGCCCGGTGCTGGCGATTCTGGCTGGTCTGGCAACTTTTGTCTCGCTGCGCATGAGCATGCCAAAGCAGAACAAGCAGGCAGACAAGGATAAGAAGACGCCAGAAGATCCAATGGCCCAGTCGATGAAGATGATGCAATACATCTTCCCGTTCATGACCGCCTTCTTCGGCTTTACGTTCCCGGCAGGGTTGGCGCTCTACTGGACCATTTCGTCTGTCTTCCAGGCAGTTCAGCAGTACTTTGTCACCGGTTGGGGCTCACTGCTTATCGGCACTCCCAAAAAGCCAGAGGTGAAACCGGCCGTTGATACACTACCCGCTTCCGCAGTTGAAGCCAACGAGCGCGAACGTTCCCAGGCAAAGAGTGGCAAAGAAGTTCCGGTTGCAGCCGAGAAAAGCTCGTCAACCAGCACACTTCGCTCAAATGCCCACAATGCGACCGGAAGTCAGCGCCGCTCGCGGAACAGTGCCTCAGCGCGCAGACGCAACACGCAGCGTACCCATCGCTAGTACAAACGCTGAGACTATTCCAACAAAATAAGGTATAATGCAAAAAGGTCCCCTCCTGTGCGCTATCCGCTGGGAGGGGATCGTATCCCTTGCAGGTAAAGGAAGCAAGCGAAGTGCTAAAACACCCTCCTGAGAGATCGGGCACCGGAAAAAGGACCCTTGATCCTGCTATCTCTTGTGTGATTATATCTTTCTGGTGACACCGGGTGCGCTTCAGGCAAGAATCTGTTACAATATTCATCACACAGGCTGCAATTATAGACTCTAGTTCTTTACTTAGGGAGGCAAGGAAACTGTGGAAAGTATCGAGGCTAGTGGCAAAAGTATAGATGAAGCAATACACCAGGCTCTTTTACGTCTGGGCAAACGCCGGGACGAGGTTGACATTACGGTCTTGCAAGAGCCTGTGCGTGGTACTTTTGGCATAGGGAGCAAAGAGGCGCGAATCCGGGCAACCGTTCGCTCGACCCCCACGACCTCTGGCGCTGTCATCACACCAGAAATGGCCGACGCCATTCTTGGCCCGGGCAGTGATGATGATGAACTCTATGACCATGATGAAATGTACCTTGAGGATGAGGCTGACGATGAGTATGAGGACGATGAGTACAGCGATGAAGCGGAGGAAGAAGAGGAGGAAGAGGAAGCTACAGAGGAGGAACATGCTCCATTCCTGGCCTCCAGCAACTTTCCCGGTGTTGCCGCTGCCGCGTCTGCTGAAAAGAACTCAGAACTGCCTTTCATCGAAACCCCATCCCGCGAGGATGTTGAGATTACGGTCGATGTGCTTCAGCATATTTTACGCTATATGAATATCCGGGCCACCGTACAGGTGCGCTCTACCAGCCCGCTGACACTCAACATTCATGGCATCAATGAGAATCTTGGCCTGCTCATCGGTCGCCGTGGTGAGACGCTGGCAGCACTTCAATTGCTGGTTAACCTGATCGTTGCCCATCTTACTGGCCATCGTCTCCGCATTATTGTCGATGCTGAAAATTACCGCGTACGACGTGAGGAGAACCTGCGCTCTCTGGCTCTACGTGTGGCACAACAGGTGCGCAGCTATCGCCGTTCTATCGCGCTGGAAGCCATGCCACCGCATGAACGCCGAATCGTTCACCTTGCGCTTGCAGATAGTGCGGATGTCACAACAGAAAGTATCGGCGAAGGCGATGAACGTCGCGTCGTTATCTCTCTCAAACGTCCCGGCAGGTAATTTTCGGTTTTCTTCTCGCAGGGCGACCCCCCTGCATATATAGCTTTTTGTTGTATCAGAAGCTTTTTCCGGTCGGTCGCCCTCCCACACTTCAGTTTAAAGGGCCTGATCTATGCTACCGGTTCCAGATTTTCTTACTATCGGTCATGTATCGAAAGACCTACGCCCTGACGGTACTTACACACTGGGTGGTACCGTTACTTATGCTGCTCTTACTGCACAGCATCTGGGCCTTGCGACCGGTGTGATTACGTGCGCCGACCCGAATATGTGCATTGAGCTCCCTTCTCACCTACCGGGTATCGCGTTACATATTCGTCCGTCTTCCGTCACCACAACCTTTATCAACCAGTACACGGAGGGCGTACGGATACAGTATCTTTGCGCTCGGGCCGACACATTTGAAGCCCGTGACGTCCCCGAAGCCTGGCGGAATACTCCGATCGTCCTTCTGGGCCCACTCGCTCAGGAGCTTCCTACAGACTTCGCCTCCCTGTTCCCCCGGCGCTCGGATGCGCTGATCGCTGCCAGTCCACAGGGCTGGCTCCGCCAGTGGGATGCTGATGGCCGCATCTGGCCCACAGCCTGGCACGATGCCCCGAAAGTTCTTTCTTCTCTCGACGTTCTGATCCTGAGCTACGAAGATATTCTGTCCTCTAATGGCAACAGCCGCGAGGAGGCAGATGCCCTTTTCAGCGAGTGGAGTACGATGGTGCCAATTCTTGTCGCCACTGAGGGCAGATATGGCGCGACCCTTTTCCATGAAGGTCAGACAAAACAGTTCCCGGCCTATGAAGCAGAAGAGGTTGACCCGACCGGCGCGGGCGATGTCTTCGCTGCCGCCTTCCTGATCCACCTTTCAAAGAATGGCGATCCCGAACTGGCGGTCGAGTATGCCAATTGTGTTGCGTCGTTCTCGGTTCAACAGGAGGGAACAAAGGGTATCCCGTCCCTGAGCATGATTAATCGTGCGTTCAGATCACAAAGCAGGAAAGAGTAGCGTTACGATAAAAAAGGGGGAGCCGAACGGCTCCCCCTTTATCGCTTTGCTAACTGCCTGCCTGACCTACAGTTCCCACACTTTCGCGTTTGAATAGACCACCTCAGCGGTCGCTTCATTCATATTGGTGATGCTCATCACACCGATTCTGCCATTCGTATGCGATGAATCGCTCATTCTATTGACTAAAGTCCCATTCACATAGAATTGCAGGCTTTCGCCCTCCGCCACAACGCTGATTTTATTCTCTCTATTTTGCTGGAAAGAGGGTACGCTATCCCCGCTTGCGAGCAGGATAATATCGGAGTAGACCCCCATCCCCTTGATAATATTATAGCCTTTAGATGAGACCAGGAAAGCGTACAACTTGCCTCCGTTCACGTTGGCCCGGAAATAGATACCTGCCCAACTCCCCTCAAGCAGCTTTGCGGTGATCTCATAGGTAAAGTTCGAGAACTGCTTGCTTTCCCCACAGAATGTGGCTGCATCCGATTTGACGTGCACATGGTAGCCATCCTGCTGGAAAGCGCAATCCCCGTTCACGTCCCACTCGGCCTCATTCTTGTTGAGCGGCTGATTCAGGACCAGCTTTGTGCTGAATGGATAGGTTGATTTCACTGCGGTAGCCGTCTGTACAACGCTGGTTGCGGTCGCATTTTTGTTATTTGTCTCTGTTACCTGGGCCTGGTAGGAGAAAAAGGCAAAAATCAGACTCCCGAAGAGCACCAGGACCAGCACAGCGCAACATGCCAGAAAGATCGTTTTCCCAGGAGAGCGACGCGGCTGCTGCCGATACGGCTGTTGATATCCATACGGGTATGGCGGTGGCATCCCCGGGCCCTGCTGTGGAAACACACCAGAAGGAGCGGGATACTGCGGCCCACCTGATTGCGCCGGGTAGCCCCACGGCTGCGACCCGCTGACCGCCATCATTTCTTCGGGTGGTGGGCCGAAGCGCTCGCTATAGACGTGATCCTGCTGCGCCGAGACAACCTGCGGAAACGCTGCCGGGCCATTCTGTGGTGTGGCAACCGGGGAAACAGGCGGTGTTGGAGCTACCGGAGCTTGCTGCGCGCCTCCCCGGGGAGGCATCCTGCGTACCGTCACCTCGTCCACAGAAGATCCCTGTTGCTGCTCTTCCGATGGTGATGCGGGCGAGATTCGCTGTGTCTGCTCCTCGGAGGCAGCCACCACAGACTGTTCTTCCGACGGTGATGCAGGCGAGATTCGCTGTGTCTGCTCATTATTCACGGAACCAGCAGGCTGCGCCGGAACCACTCTCTGTGTCACCTCTTCTACGGGTGTTGCCCCGGTATATCCTTTTTCTTCAATGACGGGCTTGTGTGTGCTTACGGGTCTGAAGGTAGCCTCGCTCGGCGTCGTGGGGACTTCCTGCTGAGTAGCCTGCGCCGCATAAGGGGGAACCGCTTGGCTGGTTGGTTCCTCGGTCGAGAGCGTTTCCTGCTCGCGGCTTCCCTGTGGCAACTCAGACGCCTGCTCGGGATACTGCCGCGCCTCTGCCTGCGGGCTCTGCTCCTGAACTGGATTTTCCCCCGAGCTCTGCCGTTTTTGAGTCTCTGGGTTCACGTCCATGCCTGCATGAACTCCTTCTAAAACAGATAATAGAAAAAAAAGAGAGCGTCTCTATTGCTTATAGTTGTTCTATTATTATACCAAATTCTGCGGAACGACTGGAAAGCAAGTGGACATACGGGGCACCCTCCACGCTCAATCTCATGCCACAGTAATGGGTTCCTGATCTTGTGTTATATTGTTCTTGAAAACAAAATCTGCTATAGTGACAAGCGATATCTAGCTGCGCACAGCGTCTGCTCACACCAGCAGTGCGCAATGGGAGAAAAAACACCTATGTCAACGCAGGACAATGCGGTCAATCAACTGAAACGTACTCCTCTTTATGAAGAACATCGTTCCCTGGGAGCTCGCCTGGTCGAATTTGGCGGTTGGGAGATGCCCGTCCAGTATAGCGGGATTCTCCAGGAACATCAGGCCGTTCGTACAAAGGCCGGTCTGTTTGATGTCAGTCATATGGGAGAGTTCAAGGTTGAGGGAAAAGACGCCGAAGCCTTTTTACAATATCTGGTGCCAAATAATGTCGCTCGCCTCGCGGTCCATCAGGCGCTCTATACACAGCTCTGTAATCCCGAGGGAAACACACTCGATGACCTCCTGATCTACCGACTGAGCGAAGAGCATTTTATGCTGGTCGTCAACGCGGCGAACATTCAAAAGGACCTTGCCTGGATTCAGGGACACGCGACCAAGTTCGCCAGCGTAACCATCACCGACCAGTCTGACACCACCTCGCTGCTTGCATTACAGGGTCCGCTCGCACAAACCATTCTTCAGCCTCTTACCTCCACCGACCTCTCTGCCTTGAAGTATTATCACTTTCTGCCAGGACAGGTGGCCGGCTATACATGTCTTATTTCACGTACCGGATATACCGGAGAGGATGGTTTTGAGCTGTACTGCTCCTCGGCTGACGTGGTTGCACTCTGGCGCAAGCTCCTAGAGGCCGGTCAGCCTCATGGTCTGCTTCCAGCCGGTCTGGGCGCCCGCGATACGCTCCGCCTGGAGGCGGCTTATTGTCTGTATGGGCACGAGCTTGACGAGCAGACCAATCCGCTGGAGGCCGGGCTTGGCTGGACGGTGAAACTGAAAAAGCCGGGCGAGTTCATCGGTCGCGCAGCCCTGGAAAAGGTCAAAGCCGAAGGGCTCAAGCGCAAGCTGGTCGGCGTTGAGATGATCGAACGAGGAATACCGCGCGGAGGCTACGCCCTGTATGCCAGTGATCAACAGATCGGCATCCTGACCAGTGGCGCCCCCGGACCAACAGTACAGAAGAATATTGGTCTGGGCTATGTAGAGACTCCATTCGCGGTTGAAGGCACACAGATCCAGGTCGATATACGCGGCAAGCGTGTTGCGGCTCAGATTGTTGCGCTCCCCTTTTATAAACGCGCACAATAGAAATAATACACCTACTTTTTTGAGAGTAAGGAAGGGAGATTCATCGATGGCAAGCCTGAACCATCCTGAAAACCTGAAATATACAAAAACTGATGAATGGATTCGCCTTGAGGGTGATGTTGCTGTGATCGGCGTGACCGATTACGCGCAAGACCAGCTTGGCGATATCGTCTATATCGAACTCCCCTGGGACGGTGGCGAGCAGTTTGACGCTGGCGCAAAGTTCGGTGACATCGAGTCAGTGAAAGCGACTTCTGAGCTCGTTTCCCCGGTCAGCGGTCAGGTGATCGAGGCAAACGCGGAGTTGAAAGAGCATCCCGAACTGATCAATGATAGCCCTTATGAACAGGGCTGGATGCTGAAGATCAAGCTGAACGATCCTTCCGAAGTTGATCAACTGCTGAGCGCAGAAGACTATCTGCGGCACCTTCAGGGCCGCTAATTCCTGCTCCGTCTTCCTCGCCTCCTGACACATCCAGGCGAGGAAGGCCCTCCCTCAGTTGCAGGCCGAAAAACTCCCCTATGCTCCTCTTCTAGCCCAAATGGGGGGTACGCAATTCATGTATTCTCTTTTTGGCTATGCCAGACAATTATGAGATATAATCAAGGGGTCTGATAGAGCACAGCTCTGTTCCCCACCCACAAATTGAGTATCAATGGGTGCCTGAAATACTTTTTTACAGGAAAAATGCTTTACCGTTTTTCCAGATATTTTTTGTGCTTATTCAAAGATAGATATCTACCTTGCATTCAGAAACACCATATGTTGTGTAACGTTTGCCCGCAGTGAATGCCGCTGAATGCCCAAAGGTAAATACAAAAAGCCAGAGCAGCACCCCCACCAGGGGTGTTTCTCGATCTCCCGGAGTGTTTTATCCATGAGTTATGTACCAAATACACCGGAAGAGCAGCAGGCGATGCTAGAGAGCATGGGCCTCTCGTCGTTAGAGGACTTGCTGGCTCCTGTTCCAGCCAATGTCCGGCTCAATCGCCCTCTTGACCTTCCAGCCGCCCTCTCGGAACCCGACCTGCGCCGTGTGGTAACGAGGATGGCCGCGAAAAATCGCAACCTTGACACTGCTATCTCTTTCCTGGGGGCCGGTACTTATGACCGTGCGATCCCGAGCGTAGTCCCCCACCTGCAACGCCGCTCGGAATTTGTCACTTCCTATACACCATATCAGCCTGAAGTCAGCCAGGGGATGCTGCAAACCATCTATGAGTTTCAAACGATGGTCTGTCAGATCACCGGTCTGGATATAGCAAACGCCTCCCTCTATGATGGCGCGACCGCAATGGTTGAAGCAGTCTTTATCGCGCTTGGTCCGGGCGGTAAGGGAGAGGTGGTTATCTCTGCTGGCGTCGATCCCCAGTACCGCCGCGTCCTGCAAACATACGCCTTTGCCCGCGGCTTTACGGTGAAAGAGGTTCCAACCCGCAATGGTGTGACCTCCCTTGAGGAGCTCGATGCAGCGGTAACAGCCACAACAACCGCCGTGGTGGTCCAGCAGCCGAACTTCTTCGGCTCTATCGAAGATATGCAAGCAATCGAGAAAATCGCCCACAAAGGGAAAGGCGTCTTTATCTCGGTCGCAACTGAGCCCGCCTCTTTCAGTGTGCTTGCCCCTCCGGGTGAATACAACGCGGATATCGCGGTTGGCGAACTCATGAGCTTCGGGAACCCCATGAGCTTTGGCGCTCCGGCCCTCGGTTTCATGGCATCCAAACAGAAATTCATGCGCCTGCTGCCGGGCCGCCTCGTAGGCCAGACGGTAGAAGAAGGCGGCGACAAGCAAACGGGCTATGTGTTGACTCTTCAGACCCGCGAACAGCACATTCGCCGCGAACGCGCAACCTCCAATATCTGTACCAATCAGTCGTTGCTTGCGGTCGGCGCAACAATCTATATGGCAGCGATTGGCAAGCAGGGCTTCCGTGAACTCGGTCAGCTCTGTTTGCAGAAAGCGCACTACGCCTTCCGCCAGATCACCGCCCTGCCCGGTTTTGAAGCTCCCTTCGCTGCTCCCTTCTTCGACGAATTCGTGATCAAATCCCCCGTCCCGCTTGCCCGCCTTGAAGAGGCCTTTACTCAGGCTGGAATCGTCGGCGGCTATGCGCTGGACAAAGACTATCCAGACATGGAAAACTGCATGCTCTTCTGCGTCACGGAGACGCGCACCAAAGAAGAGATTGACTATCTGGTATCCGTTCTGAAGGAGGTGCAGGCATGAGCGTAGAGAAACTCATTTTTGAAAAGGGCGCCCCCGGTCGCCGCGCCAGCAATATGCCTGCAATGGATGTCCCGACCGAAACCATTGAAGATCTGGTGCCTGCTCACCTGCTCCGTCAGGAAGAGGCGCCGCTTCCCGAGGTCAGCGAAATCGAGGTAGTGCGCCACTACACTCATCTCTCACAGCGCAACTTCGGTGTTGATACCGGCTTCTATCCGCTTGGTTCCTGTACTATGAAGTACAACCCAAAAGTGAACGAGGATATGGCCGGGCTGCCCGGGTTCGCGCATATCCACCCGCTTCAGCCCGCTGAGCAGGTGCAGGGCGCGATTCAACTGGTCTATGAGCTGGAACAGTATCTCGCGGAGATCGCTGGCATGACTCGCGTCACCCTGCAACCCTCCGCAGGCGCTCATGGTGAGTTGACCGGCCTGATGCTGATCAAGGCCTATCATCAGAGCCGGGGCGAAGGTCACCGTCATCTGGTGCTGATCCCGGACAACGCTCACGGCACCAACCCGGCCAGCGCAACCCTCGCAGGCTACAAGTCGGTTGAGCTGAAATCAGACAAGGCAACCGGCGGCGTGGATATGGATCACCTGCGCCAGATCCTGGATGCACACGCGAACGATATCGCGGCAATCATGTTGACCAATCCCAATACGCTTGGTCTGTTTGAGGCGAATATTCTGGAAATTGCCCGTCTCGTGCATGAGGCAGGCGGCCAGCTCTACTATGATGGTGCGAACGCAAACGCGGTTATGGGTATCACTCGCCCCGGTGATATGGGCTTTGATGTGGTGCATTTTAACCTGCATAAGACGTGCAGTACTCCTCATGGTGGTGGCGGCCCCGGTGCTGGCCCTATTGGCGTAAAAGAGCATCTGGTTCCCTTCCTCCCCGGTCCCCTGCCCGCGAAGGACGAGCAGGGACGCTACTACTGGCAGGAGGTGGGGCCGCAGTCAATCGGCAAGGTACGCGCCAATCTGGGCAACTTCGGCGTACTGGTTCGAGCATACACCTACATCCGCTCCAATGGCCCCGATGGCCTGCGTCATGTCTCGGAGAGTGCGATCCTGAACGCCAACTACGTCAAGCATGGACTCTCAGAGGATTACGAGATCTATTATCCTCATATCTGTCAGCACGAGTTCGTGGCAACAGCACGCCGGCAGAAGGAGGAATCAGGCGTCACGGCAATGGATATCGCGAAGCGCCTGCTCGATTTCGGGATGTACGCGCCTACAACCTACTTCCCGCTGATCGTGCCCGAGGCGTTGATGATCGAGCCAACCGAAACAGAGACACGCGAGACGCTGGATACCTTTATCGCGGTGATGAAGCAGATTGCAGAGGAGGCCCGCACCAATCCAGAGCTTGTGAAAACGGCTCCCCACACTACGGTGGTCGGGCGCCTTGATCAGGCACTGGCAGCGCGTAAGCCCAATCTGCGCTGGACACCCGGTCAGGAAGTCACGCACTAAGGCAGAACCTGTTGAAGCCATCCAGTTGCTTGCTGGATGGCTTCTTTGCTCTCTATGAGACGGCGGGTAGCTCCGGTTGTACCTCGGCCAGATATCGTTCAATACGCTGCTGGGCGATCAAACAATACTTCTCGTTGAGTTCAAAGCCAAGCACCTTCCGCCCGTTTTGGAGCGCCGCGACCGCGGTTGTCCCCGATCCCATGACCGGATCAAGTACCAGCTCACCCGGGTGAGAACATGCCTTGATAATACGGTCGATCAGCGCAAGGGGAAACTGCGCCGGATGGGCTGTTCGCTCTTTTGAACTGCGCTTCTGCCCGGATGTGACCTTCGGAATTTGCCAGACATCCGAGGGATTCTTCCCGAGTGGATTACATTTCAGCTTTCCGTTTTTCTTTTGAAAAGGGTATTTTACGTCTTTATCTCGTACAGCATCCAGGTTAAAGGTATAGTGTTGTTCCGACTTGACATACCAGAGAAATTTTTCGTTGCGCGGCGAGAACCGTTTGCGCGTATGCAGGCCCGCTCCGTAGTTCCAGACAACTTCCTGCACAAAATAAAAGGGCGAGCGATCCCAGAGTAAATAGGGGATAGGCACCGCCTGTGCTCGATGAGGGATTGAGAGATACCCGAGGTTTAACCAGAAAGCGCCATTTGTGCGAGTCAGGCGATGAATCTCCTCCATCCAGCACTGGCACCAGTATAAATAGTCGTCTAAAGGCAATGGCTGTTCGTATTCTTTGCCAATATTGTAAGGAGGGCTGGTAACAGTAAGGTCTATAAACGGCTCGTCCAGCTTTTGCAGCGCCGCCAGACAATCCATCTGATAGAGCAATACAGCCTCATCCTCAAAAAAAGGCTCTCCCAGCGCCTCCTTTATTGCCTTAAAGTACACGTCAAAATACCCTCCATATCTCTTTGCAGCTTATTTCTGCCCTTTCATATGAATATGTGGCTCTATTGTTGTCAATTATACCGTTAGCTCGGACAAACTGATAAGGTGTTCCCTTAGCGTGCGTCTCGGGCGGGTATTGGCGACAGGAAGCCAGCGTTCCTGTACAGACAAAAAGCTGTACCTGCCATTGCTCAGCAGGATCAGTCACCAGTTCAAGCTGATGCAGGGTCCCTTCGCGCTCCTGAACCTTAAAGGCGCTCCTGGTCTGCCCGCACTTGAACGAGCCGCCAACGTCGAGCGGGTAGAGCATTGCCGTGACATGCCCCTCACCTCGACAGCTCAAACGAACTGCCCAGATACCAGAAACACGCAGCCCTAGCCTGTTTAACACCGCGCTCCCTTTTCCATGAAACACTCGAATCTCTTTCCAGTGTACCGCTGGCTCTCCACAGCCAGTCAGCAACAGAACAAGCAACAGCAGGCTCCATACTATGCGCATCTCAAACCCTCCTTCCCTTTTGCGCTGTTCACCCGCAGTTTGTTATGATAAAGGACATGAGTACATCGGTCTTCTTTCATGGTGGCACACTGGTCTTACAGGGAATCGGCTCCGACGCCTGCCCACCTGCTCCCTTTCGGTTTATCAAGGGACGTTGGCGCTGTGAGGCCTATCACTATAGTACGCTGGTTCCCTGGTTCCGGGAGCAGAAAATCCGCGACTCTGTCCCCCGCTGGCACACGCTGCATCTGACACTGCATGAACAGCGCGAACCTCATGATTATCAAACGGAGGCGCTGGCGGCCTGGGAAAAGGCCGGGCGACGCGGCAGTATTGTGCTTCCAACCGGCGCCGGGAAAACCTTTATTGCACAGCACGCAATTCACCGTGCCAGATGTGCGACCGTGGTTGTTGCTCCCACGATTGACCTGCTTCACCAGTGGTACAGTCGCCTGACAAACGCCTTTCAGACCGAGATCGGTGTCTATTATGGAGGCGAAAAGAAGATCTTGCCGTTAACTGTCACCACCTATCACTCAGCCGGAGACCTGATCGCTGAGGCAGGCAATCACTTTAAGTGCATTATTTTCGATGAGGTACACCATCTTCCTGCGCCCTCATGGAGCGAGACCGCGCTGATGGCTCCGGCTCCACTCCGTCTGGGTTTGACCGCTACCTATCCCGACGCGCAAGAACAGACAAACGGACGGCGCAGCCTTGAAGACCTGCTCGGCCCGATTGTCTACACGAAAAAGATCGATGAACTGGTAGGGCTGCAACTGGCCGAGTATCGTACAGAACGTATTCGGGTGAACCTGACAGCCGAGGAACGCGAGCGCTATGACCGGGATCACAAGCTCTACACAGACTATATCAACACTCAGCGCCTTCCGCAGCGCTATGGTCCTGATTGGCTGCTGGAATTGATGCGGCGCTCAACGCAGGATCTCGCAGCACGACGAGCACTCCTTGCTCGTCAGCATATGCTCCGCTTGATCGGGCAGTGTGCAGAAAAGTTTCAGGCTCTCGAAGCCTTGCTGCATGAATACAGCCAGGAGCGCGTACTGATCTTTACCGAACAAAACGCCACAGTATATGAGCTGTCACGCCGCTTTTTGATTCCGGCTATCACCCACGAAACCGGCGCCGCCGAACGCAAGCATATTCTGGATGGCTTCCGTGAAGGTCAGTATCGGGTGATCGCAACCTCTCGTGTGCTCAATGAAGGGGTTGACGTGCCCGAAGCCAAAATTGCGGTCGTGCTTGGCGGCACCTCGGGCGCACGCGAATACATTCAGCGGCTTGGACGCGTGTTGCGCAAAGTCGAGAACCGACAGGCACAGCTCTTTGAGATCATCGCCCGGAAAACGCTTGAAGAGGGTCGCGCCCAACGCCGACGCGCCCACTGGAAGAAGAGAGAGGGATAAGACCATGCTGACCGCTGATCTGGTTCGGCCACGACTCCGACTTCGAGCCAGAGACCTTTCAATTGATGTAGTGGACACCACAGATCCGCACTGGCTGACCACAGCAGGCGAGCTGATTTCCCTGTTCAAACAGCAGACCGGACGGCCACGAGAGAGCTGGAACGCAGCACTTGAACAATATGAAAGTGATCGCACGGACTACCTGACCATTCGCGGTCTGGCAAAAGTGCTGACCGACGCCGCAAGCTTCGAGCCACGCCCGACGCCGAAGCCACCCCTGGTCTTGCGTGAGCGCCTCTTCTCGTACGGTCCGGTCTTCTCCAAACCATCCCTTTTCGGCCAGAAGACCCGCGAAGAAATCTTACAGGCCAGTGCGCACGATCTGGGAATTGATGCCACCCAGATTGACACAGCGCTCTTTGCGGACCGTCCCGCTGCGTATTTGCTCACCTCGCCCGGGCCGGATTGGACCCCGGAACAACTGTTGAGCCGCTACAACCTGGAACTGGCTCGCGGTGTTCTCTACTGGGCAAGCCAGGTGCAGATCAAGGTACACGGCGGCTATAAAGATCTGTGGAAGTATCTCAAGCTATTTAAGCTCATGTTTGTGGCACACCCCTTACAGTCCGGCTATCTGTTGGAGCTGGATGGGCCAATCTCGCCGTTTGTCTCGGCAACCACCCGCTACGGGCGACAATTTGCCGCCTTTCTGCCCGCGCTCCTGCACTGCGATCAGTGGAGTCTTGTCGCCACTATCCACCTGCCCCAACAACCACCCGTCACCTACCGGCTGGATCACACAATGCCGCTCCATTCCCACTTTAAGCGAAGCGGACTCTTTGATAGCCGCCTGGAGGCCGATTTTGCACACGAGTTTGAAGAGAAGTTCGGCAGTGAGCGCGGACAATGGCAACTCAGCCGTGAAGATGAGGTACTGCTTCTGGGCGATACCGTCATGATTCCCGACTTTGCCCTGACCCATAAGCGCAAGGGGCATCGCGTCCTGATTGAGCTGGTGGGTTTCTGGCATCCCGACTATCTGCGGCGCAAGGTCGAAAAGGTGCGTGCTGCCCGCTGTCAACATCTACTGCTACTCGTCTATGAGGGCGTGAACCTCAGTGGAGAGGCGCTGCAAGATGTCCCCGGGGAAGTGCTCTACTTCAAACAAAAGCCCGTCCTGAAAGAGGTAATGGCAACCGTTGAAGCGCTCGCCACTCGCGTCTATGAAACGTCGGAGCAGAGACACCACCAATGAATTTCAATCTCTCTTTCCACCCGATATACAGGCAGGGAAAGAGGTTAGAACGCCTCGCAGCTCAGAAAAAAGCTTGACTTTCTAGTTTTTCTTCCTATACTATACAGTATACTGAATATTGAAACGGAGACAGAAATGAGTGCTCTGGAAACAGATGGCTTTCTTTCGCAGACAGGAAAAACAACTCTCGCGATCGCTCGACTTCTGCTTGCTTATAACCAGGGAGACCGCATTCCAAGAGTAATGGATCTTGCACGCGAACTGAAGGTCGGGAACGGCACTGTTCAGGAAGCGTTGAACTGCCTGACCCGTACCGGAGCGATCCGGATAGAGGCCAGAGGTTCACGGGGAACCAGCATTACAGAGATCGACTATCAGCAGCTCTGGCGCTACGCGGGCAATGATTGGATTGTTGGCTCAATGCCGCTGCCCTACACGCTGCGATATGAAGGGCTTGCAACCGCATTACACGCGCAGATGGAAGAGACCGGGCTTCCTTTCAATATGACCTATCAGCGCGGTGCTTTGACACGGGGGGAGATGGTGCGCAAAGGTCATTACCATTACGCCGTGATGTCGCTGCTGGCCGCAGAGCACTTTATCAAGCAGAATCCAGATGTCTCCATTATCACACAGTTGCCGGTTCACACCTATCTGATGGAACACATTCTTGTTTCCGCGGTCCCCCGAGATCAGATTCGACGAATTGGCGTTGAACCGGTTTCGCTTGATGAACTTCTGCTGACAGAGGAGGAGCTGCGCATTCATCCCGAATGGAAGACCGTAGCCATCAATCGGCTTCAGGTACTGGATGTTCTGCAAGAAGGACTCTGTGATGCACTGATCTGGAACCGGGATGGGCTTCCCTCAGTTCTCCCCGCCGGAATAGAGATCTTTCCACTCGAAGGTGACAGCAAAAAACGCGATAGCGCCACACAAGCCGCTATTGTTGCCCTCAAAGATGCTCCCGTGCGCAAAGTTCTGATGAGTATTTTTTCACCGGAAAAGATCACCGCCATTCAGCAAGAAGTGTATCAGCGTCAACGGCTGCCGCTCTACTAGGGACAGCACCAGAAAACAGGAGGTTCGATGGATCAAACAATCCAGGAGCGCCTACAGCTATTCGAGCAGGAAGAAATCGTTGCGCCTGCCATTGCAGGATTTGTTCGGAATATGCTTCTCTGGCTTGAGGAGCGCAGCAAACACCCCTGCACAGAGGAAAGCGCCGGAACACTGGCCAGCCACCTGATGATGGCATTAGAGCGCGTACGCAAAGGTGAAGGATTAGGCGACACCTGGGATCCCGATGTACACCAGGAGGCGCTACAGCTCTCCATCCTGCAACCGTGGGCAGAGCATATTCGCGCTCAGGCTCAGCAGGAGCTTCACCTGAGCCTGCCTGATGAGGAAGTGGACTTCCTTCTGCTTCACCTGGGCGCCTTCTTCTTACACTACAATGACCCGATGCTTGAGAATATCGGCGCATCATAGCGCCTATCCGTCAAGGGAAAGGACGTCAAAGAACCTGAACAGATCATCGAAGATCATTTGTCTTCACTTGATACGGGAACCTCTAGAACAGAAAAGATAGGAGCGAAGAAGCTATGTTAACAATCTATGTAGGTGGTGTAGGCAAAGTTGACGTCAAGCGGCTTCTAGAGCAGCGCCGCAGCCCGGATCTCAAGATTATCGCAAGCAGCGACCTTGAGGCGGGTCCGGCCATGAAACGCAACAAAGACGCATATTATATCGGAACCTGCCATACAGGAGCGGGCGCATCTCTCGGTGCAATGCTTGCATTTATGGGAAGACAGAAATGTCATACATTCGGACGCCAGAGCAAACTGACGACAAAAGATGTACATTCATTGCTTGATTCTGGTGTACGGGCTTTTGGCCTCTCCATTGACCAGATCAACGCCATTGTCCCTGTTCTGGTTGATGGCCTTCAGTCGTACAAGGAGAAGGGAGGGGCATCATGACCCTCCATCTTCCCCCTCTCGTTATCATTTTCACGATTCTCTGCACTGCCTTTGCCTCACTGCTCTCTCACATGGCACTGGCAGTCTTTAACGACGGTGTGCGCCCGTTCCTGCTGGATTTCCACCAGGGAGAGCTCAAACGCCCGCAGATGTCGTCCATCGCGTTCGGACTGTCAGCAGGCTTTATCTTCGGTCTGGGCGTGCCGATCGCCTTCTCTTCGAGCGTGCTGAACCCGTGGCTTCTGTTCTTGCCATCAGATATCCTGGGCATTATTTCGCCCAAGAAATGGCTTGCTCCGATCCTGGGCGCGGCCTGGGGGGCCATTGTCGTTTTCAGTCTGGGAGCTGTTACTTCAGCCGCAACCAGCCTGCCAGTGAACTTCCTGGACGCAATGCAGCAGATGTCGACCCCGATTCTCTATCTGTTTGCATTCTTCCCCTCGGTTGCCATTGCAATGCAGTTCGGGAAACTGCGCGGCTCAATTGCAGCGATTATCAGTTTTGCGGTCATGCTTGTCATCATGAAGTGGGTACCGGCTATTAATCCTGGTGCAGCCGCAATGGCAGCAGGCATGATCATCCTGGTTATCATCGCTATTTTTCAGGAGTTCAAAAACCGCAAGGAAGCCAAAGCCGAGGCCGGTGAAGAAGACGCGGAAGATGTGGAGGACGAGACGGACTCTATCTTTGCAGCCAACGCGAAGCGCCTGCGCAAATACCTGCCCATGTTTATGGTTATGGGCGCTCTGCTGGCCGTTCTGGTTAATACGCATAAGTTTGGAGGCGGTGAGGCGACCAGCTACCTGCTGGCAAAAGGTGATTATGCAAACGCCGCACAGGTCGACTTCTATCGTGCACTTGGCTTTATCCCGCTGGTAGTCACAACCGCTGTGGCTTCGGGCGCCTATCAGATCGTCGGCTCGACCTTGATCTATCCGATCGCCTATCTCCTGCCAAACCCGATTCTGGCAGCCATTGTCGGCGCGCTGCTCTTTGGCCTTGAGGTCTTTGTCCTGAGCTACCTTGCAAAAGGACTATCGAAGCTCAGCACCGTCCGTGATGCCTCGGATACAATCCGTAACGCGATCACATTGACGCTTGAAGTCGCGATTCTCTTTGGCTCGATCGCCGCAGGAAACGCGATGGCGGGAGGCATTGGCATTGCCGTTGTCGGTGGTATTTACGCGCTCAACGAAGCCTTTGGCCGCCCCATCGTGCGCATGGCAGCGGGACCAGTTGGTGTGATTATCGCCGGTATTCTCTTTAATATTCTGGCATATGCGCATCTCTTCACACCGCTAGCTGCCAAGTAAAGAAAGCACACACACGCCTTTGCCAACCAGTCACAGTGCAACGAGGAGAACGATGTCTACAATTATGATACAGACGGCTGCGGGACTGCAACCGCTCAATGATGGAATCATTTACGCACATGAGCATCTCTGCATCGATTTGACGACCGAGCGCGATCAAGCCGGAAAGCTCGATCAATTCGACGCTATCATCGAGGAGGTCAGCGAGCTTAAGCGCCTGGGCGTTGCAGCCATTCTTGAGCAAACCTGCCTGGGAATGGGGCGCAACGTGGCTCGCCTTCGGGAGATTCAGGAGGCAACCGGCGTACAGATCATTCCCGCAACAGGCTATTATCATAAGGGATTCCACCCGCCATTTCTGGCGACCGCAACCATAGATGAGATCGCTCACACGCTCGAACAGGAGCTACTTACTGGCATGGATGGCACAGGCGTGCGCCCCATGTTGCTTGGCGAAATTGGCGGAACCGGCTCTCCTCCCTTCCCGGAGGAGGCCACCGTCTTTCGAGCAGCCGCACAGGTGGCGCGAAAGTATCCTGTACTGGTCACAACCCACGCCCACCTGGGAACCGGGGGTCAGGATGAGCTCGATCTGCTCCTTGAGGGTGGCGTTGAGCCAGCGCGCATTCTAATCGGACACCAGGATCTCTGTCCGTCGCTGGATACTCTTCTCCACATCGCCGAGCAGGGGGCCTATCTTGGCTTTGATACAGTGGGTAAGACCAGCTACGCGCCAGACGAGCGCCGCGTTGAGTATATCAAGGCATTTGTTCAGGCAGGGTTACACCATCGCATCCTGCTCTCCTGTGACATCTCACGTAACCCGTACCTCCGCAAGAATGGTGGACAGGGCTATGCCTATCTCATTCAGACCTTCTTGCCCATGCTGCGCGCTGCTGGGGTCTCAGAAGAGGCAATTTATGCCATGACCGTTGAGAATCCTCGCGCCTTCCTTGCGGGTGCCGGCATTACGAAAGGATGATAGGGCATATGTTAACTGTTTCACGTCTTGCACCCTTAACATTGAATACTGCCCGCCAGCTCCAGGAGCGCCTGATAGAGGCCATCACCCGAGAATTTCAGGGGAACGAATGGCTGACACGGGGTGAACTGGGCGTTGGCATTGATGGACGCGGCAGTCAGTTCACACAAAAAGTCGAGCGGGTACTGGCTCGTCTCTTCCATACAGAAGATGCGGTTCTGGTCACCGGAGCCGGAACAGGCGCGATTCGTGCGGTTCTGTTCGCGATGCTTGCATCAGGAAGCCGGGTCCTGATCCATGATGCGCCTCTGTACTCCACCACAGGCGTTACCTTTCGGGCCGCGGGCTATCAGGCCGTGCGGGTTGATTTCAACAATCAGGAGCAGCTTCAACAGGCACTTGAATATGAAGAGGTTCAGGCCGTCTATATTCAGCACACACGCCAGCAGCTCAAAGATAGCTATGACCTCGCAACGGTGATTCGGCTTGTGCGAACCCATAAACCGAACGTACTGATCGTGATCGACGATAACTATGCTGTTGCCAATACCCCACAGATCGGTGTCGAGATGGGAGCCGATGCCAGCGCCTTTTCAGCCTTCAAGCTGCTTGGTCCTGAGGGAATCGGCATTGTCTGCTGCACCTCCGCGATCGGCGCACGTATCCGGGCCGATATGTATTCGGGAGGAACCCGTGTTCAGGGCTATCAGGCACAGGAAGTGTTGCTCGGCCTCAGCTCTGTTTTTGTTCAGAACGCGCTCACCCAGGAAGCAGCGACCGCTGTGGTTGAGCATATTCGCCAGCAGAAACCGGCAGGCATCAGTGAAGCCTGCATCGCCAATGTGCAATCTCCGGTCATTCTGGTTCGCTTCGAGCAGCCGATAGGACCCCGCATTGTTGAGCAGGCTGCCCGCTTTGGCGCTGCTCCCTTCCCGGTCGGCGCAATGTCACGCTATGAGCTCGTCCCTATGTTTTATCGCGTCTCAGGCACAATGATCGCTGAACTGGGAGAGGAAAACGCCCGCCACTGGATACGCATTAACCCGATGCGAGCCGGAGCCCAGACGGTCCTGGCAATTCTCGAAAAAGCGCAAAAAGAGGTAGAAAACCATGTTTCTTGACGCTGTCCGCAAACGCAATCCAGGGCTGATCCGCTTTGCAGCGCAATTGCACCGCGAGGGCATGATTCCGCCCAATACCTTCGTTATCGATAAGGGAGCCGTTCGCAAGAACGCCCACATGATCGCCTCCCGGGCCCATGAACTGGGTCTTAAGCTCTATTTTATGGCAAAGCAGTTCAGCTACGATGCAGAGATTATGGAGGCTATCCGCGAAAGCATCCCTTCTGCCGTTGCCGTTGACTGGATGGGGGCAGAGGCCATGATGGCACAACAGGTTCCAGTCAAACATGTGGGACACCTTGTCCCGATCCCTTTCCACACCATTCCCAAAGTGATGCAGCAGGCCCGCCCGGAAGTCTGGACGGTGCTTGATCTGGAAGCCGCAGCGGAGGTCAGCCGCATCGCCAGTGCACTCAATATTACGCAACCGGTTCTGTTGCGCATCACGGGTGATGATCTCTTTCCGGGACAGGAGGGCGGCTTCACATCCAAAAACGTTCAGGAAGCGGCAAAGCGCATCGCCGATATGCCCGGTCTGGAAGTTGCCGGTGTCACCAGCTATCCCTGTTTCGCCTGGGATGAGCAGAGCCTGAGCTATAAACCGACCTCGAATCTGGAACATGTGCAGATCGCCATTGAGCGCCTGAAGGCCGAGGGCTTTACGCTGAAGCAGATCAATTTGCCCGGCAACACCTCGCGCAGCGTTCTGTCACTGGTCGCGCAGTATGGCGGCACACATGGAGAGCCCGGCCATGCACTGACCGGCACCACACCGGAACAGAGCCAGGGGCATTGTGATGAGATTCCCGCGACGGTCTATGTTAGCGAGATATCCTCGATTGCTCCCGATCAAGCGCAGGTCTACGGCGGCGGCCTCTACCCTCGTGCCCATGCCCGGGGCGCACTCGTTGGAAGCAGCGTTGATGAGCTGGTTGAGCGAGAGCCCCTGCCAATCGAATTCCCACCCGCACAATATATCGATTATCAATGCACGCTAAAGCTTCCTGAGGGACAGCGCGTCCACTGCGGTGATACCGTGGTGATGTCCTTCCGCTTCCAGCTTTTTGTGTTGCGAAGCTATCGCGCTATTGTCGAGCAGGATGAGCACGGCACCTGGAAGCTTCTCTCATTTCACTGAGCATTATGTGGAAAGTAGAAGAAAAAAGCGTTATGAATATGATCTCAAAGAAACGTGCAGTATTATGCATTCTGGATGGATTGGGTATAGGAGCCATGCCAGACGCTCCTGAACAGCAACAGGGGGCCAACACTACCAACCATGTTATCAGTCGGGAGCAACGCGCCTCGTTCCCCCATCTAGCAGCACTTGGCTTGTTTGAGGCCGCCGATGGCACTTTCGGCCCGGCAGTCGGGCGGGCAGCGCTTGGCTATCCCGGTGCTGATAGCTACCTCGGCCACAACGAGCTGCTAGGCGGCACGGCCCCCGAAACCCACCCCGACACCGTTCGCGGGCGCCTTGAGTTCCTGATCCCGGCGCTCGAACAGGCAGGCTTCATAGTACACCCCATCGCGGACAATGGAGCGCTCTGGGTCAATAATGGTATTCTCGTCTCGGACAATCTGGAAAATGAGCCCGGCATGGCGATCAACCTTGCAGCCACCTTCGATATTGTCGATCTTGAGACGCTGGTCCGTGCTGGTGAGGTAGTGCGCACACAGGTTCGCAACCCGCGCGTTATCGCCTTCGGTTCGCCCGAGATCTCGCCTGAGAGCATTCTAAGCGCAGTCCATAAAGCGTCGGAAGGCCGAACAGGGATTGTTACACCAGAGGTTGGTTTCTACAAAGAAGGGTATCTGGTGCGCCACCTGGGTGTCGGTTTCAAGCCAGATGACGAGCTTCCCTTGCAGTTCATGCAGGCGGGCTATCCAGTGGAGTTGATCGGGAAAGTCGCGGACGTCGCGGCCGGAGATCAAGGCATACCACGCCGCCCGACGGTCGATACGCCGGGTGTTCTCTCGGATATCAATGAGACCTGGGAGCGCCTGGAAAGCGGCCTGATCGTCGCCACTGTTCAGGAAACAGATCTCTCCGGCCATGCCGAGGACGTGGATCGCTTCCGCGATATTCTGCGGCAGGTTGATACGTGGCTCGGCGAGTTCCTGCCCCGTCTGGATGACGAGAGCCTGCTTATCATCTCGGCGGATCACGGAAATGACCCGACATATGGCACCCATCATACACGGGAATATGTCCCGGTGCTGGTCCGCGGTCCACTGACAGAGCCTCTTACTCCTATGTCGAGCCTGCGCGGCGTCGCGGCACTCTGTCGCTCCTTCTTCGGGCTCGCCTGAGCCAAGCCGTACCATGAGGGACATACCTTGAGCGGGGTTGTTCCTCATGATACGGGCAGCCGCTCCAGCACACGCAAACAAACAGAGAGCAATTGGATCGCGGCCCCCACACAGCAGAAACAGGCAAGCACATTCACAATTCCCATAATCGACCAGTGCCCGGTATAGAGGGCAACGCTTGTCACCAGCATCATCAACACAATGCTCATCGTCAGCGCCAGAATCCCTTCAAGAAGCGGCTCTTCAAGCCGGAGAAAATTGACCACGATCGTTCCAGGAGCCAGAAACAGGAAGCCCAACAGGAGCAGATTGCAGAACCAGCCTCCCGAGATCATCAACGGCTCACAGAGAAACGAAAGCGGCAAAATCAGCAACGCACAGATTGTTGTTCGAGCCATCTCATTTCTCCTTTTCCGGCACGTAGCGCAAAATAGTAATATCTCCGTTTTGGTAGAATGACTGAAAGCGCTCCGAGCGCAGCAACTCTCGTTCCAGTTGCCGCAGTTTAAACGAGGGCACATCATTCAACAGGTCCGCTGCTGCCTCCTGACTTTTGGAAAAGAGAATATAGACCTCTGTCGGCTGCTCACGCCGAATCACATCCAGAATCGCCTCAACGTGCTCTTTACTGGCAAGCGCGATCGGGCTATACTTGATGACATCCTTCGCCGAGAAATAGTTGAACTGCTCGAAGCGCTCAAATTGCCAGGGTGCTCCATACCAGGCCTCCATCAGCAGTGAGTGCGGCTGCGCCACGCGATAGAGATAGCGCAGCCCGGCAACCTCATTCGCACTGATATAATCCATCTTTTCATTACCATACCGGGTAAACAGGAAACTGCTTAACAGCGCCAGTACAGCACAGGCCACCAGACCACAACGCCAGAGCGGGATCTTCTCCAGTTCTTCCTGCAAAAGCGAGGCCACAAAGAAAGCCGCGAAGGGGAGCGCAAACAGGTAGACCCGCAAGAGCATCTCACCACCATACGACTGCACAATCATCAGGAGGAATGGAGTCACGGCCAGAGCGATCAGCGTGATGTCTCTTTGGCCGCGCCGCCAGCGCAGGAGACAGCCCGCCACAGCCGCGGCCCAGAGAGTCAGTGTCATCATGATGCGGACAGATGAAATGTAAATATGCTCAGGGCTCCCCTTTACCGCCCGGGCAGTCACATTCGCCGAAAACGAGCTTGCGACCTGACCCAGATGGCCCGTCACCATTGGCATATGGCCGCGCAAGAACGGTTGTGCCATAATCACCATCCAGGCAAGCGTGAGCCCGCACAGAGCAACCGGCAGCCAGATAGGATGACAGCGCCGCAGCAGCACCAGC
>Ga0164243_10000886_pt1 | contig 52341 bp, 52 predicted proteins | sample OricompcompostOP_FD_108781 | JGI IMG/M metagenome (GOLD analysis project Ga0164243, IMG submission 108781) | Organic Plus compost microbial communities from Emeryville, California, USA - Original compost - Organic plus compost (OP) | ecosystem: Engineered > Solid waste > Mixed feedstock >... | reverse complement strand
GTCGGGTGTTCCGAGTGGGCGAGTCGAGCCTTCTGCGTGCGCGAGTCGGGTGTTCCGAGTGGGCGAGTCGAGGGTTGCGCGCGGGTTGGGGCTTTCCGGGTGGGTGGGTCGCTTCCGGTGCGGTGGGGAGAGGCCTGCTGGCGCTCAATTGGCTCGGCTTCGCCATTGGCTGCGCTGTCTACCGCCTCGCGGCTCGGCTTCGCCGTCGGGGTTGTTCGGCTTCGCTATCGGGAGTTCGCGGCGTGCGCCGCCGTGTGGGCCGGTCGCGTGAGGGCGTGTCGGCGGAACTGCGCCGGAGCACGGCTCGTTGTGTGGCCGTGGACAAGGTTTTCGAGTGGAGCATTCCGCTCACCGTCATCGCCATGGTGGGCGTCGGCGTCTTCGAGCTGGTCCGCAACCGGCGCCGCAAACGTCACGGCACCCCGTTCACCGCGACCTACATCAACGAGTTCACCGCCGTCTTCTACGGCACCAAGCGGATGGAACTGGATCATCGCGACTCGACGGCCATGCTCCGCCAGGAGGACGCCCAGGGCTCCCCACCCCGCGACACGATCGACTTCACCCGTGGCGTCGCCTACCTTCATCGCGACGACAACGCCCGCCCCTGAAGCCCCGCGTCCCGCGCCGCCTAAAGGCCGGCCTCTCGCACCGCGGCGGCCACCTCGTCCAGTTCCCGCCTGCCCGGTCGCCGGGGCTTCGCGCGCAGCTGAATCCGGTCGCCCCGGAACCGGGGGATGACGTGCAGATGGAAGTGGAACACCTCCTGGAAAGCAGCCTCCCCGTCCGCGAGGAACAGGTTCACCCCGTCGCACCGCAGCCCCGACCGGCGTAGCGCGCCGCCGAGCCGGTGCGCGATTCGCCACAGTTCGGTGCCCAGATCCTCGTCCAGATCGCCGAGGCCGACCGCGTGCCGGCGCGGGACCACCAGCAGATGTCCGGTCGTGAACGGCCGGATGTCCAGGAATGCCACCACATTCTCGTCCTGGTGCACGAAGCTCGCCGGCGCCTCGCCGCGCACGATCTCGCAGAAGACACAACCCATCCGCCGAACGTACTCAACCGGCCGCGCGGCACCCGATAGGCGAGGATCGAGCGTATGGAGTTGCTGACCTTGATGGGAGTGCTGGCCGCCGCGCTCGGTCTCACCGCCCTCGCCCGCCGGTACAACCTCTCCGCACCGCTGCTCATCGTCGTGGTCGCGCTGGGAGTTTCCTTCATACCCGGCGTGCCCAAGGTCGAACTCGAGCCGGAGCTGATCCTCACCCTGGTACTGCCGCCGCTGCTCTACTCGACCGCGCTCGAAAGCTCGTTCGCCCAGTTCAAGGCCGCGCTACGGCCGATCATCGCGCTCGGGGTTGTCCTCGTGCTCGTGACGGCGGTCGTCGTCGGCTTCTGCGTGCACCTCCTGCTGCCCGACATGCCGCTCGCCTCGGCGATGGTGCTCGGCGCGGTCGTCGCCCCGCCGGACGCCGTCACCGCCGTCGCGATCGGCCGCAGGCTCGGGCTGCCCCGCCGCCTGATGACCGTGCTGACCGGCGAAAGCCTCGTCAACGACGCCGCCGCGCTCACCCTGTACAAGATCGCGCTCGCGGCTGTACTCGGCACCGCGGGCTCGATCGGCCACGGGTTCCTGATCTTCCTGGTCGCCGCGGTGCTCGGGATCGGCGTCGGGCTGCTGGCCGGGATGCTCGTCGGCGCCATTCGCCGCCGCCTCGACGATCCGCTGATGGAATCGGTGTTCGGCATCATCGTGCCGTTCGCGGTGTACGTGATCGCCGAGCACCTGCACCCCTTCTCCGAGGACTTCAGCGGCTCCGGGGTACTCGCCGTGGTCGCCGCCGGCCTGTATCTCGGGCAGCAGTCCCTGCACGCGGGCTCGGCGACACGTGTGCAGGACTCCTCGATCTGGGCGTCGCTCGACGTGCTGCTCGAAGCACTCGTTTTCGCGCTCATGGGCCTGCAACTGCCGTTCGTGCTGGAGAGCACCAACGACGCCGCCGCGGACAACACGACGCTCGTCGTCGCCGCGTTCGTCGTGCTGGCGGTGACGATCGCGGTGCGCATCCCGTACGTGTTCGCCAGCGGCGTGCTGCCACACGCGCTGCGCCTGTTCGGCCCCGGGGAACGAACGTCGCCGCCATGGCGGTACTTCACGGTGCTGTCCTGGACCGGTATGCGCGGCGTGGTCACCCTCGCCGCGGCCACCGGTGTGCCACTGGTGACGCACACCGGTGCCCCGTTTCCCGGCCGCGACGAGATCCAGCTGTTCGCCTTCGTCGTGGCGATCGGCACGTTGCTGGTGCAGGGTCTCTCGCTGCCGGTGATGATCCGCAGGCTCAAGGTCAACAACGAGGCCGAGGCGGAGCGGGACGAACAGGAGGAAATGTACGCCAGGGAAGCGGCGATGCACGCGGCGCTGAAGAGGCTCGACGAGCTGATGCCGGAGCTGGTGTCCAAAGTGGACATACCGAAGGAGCGTGCGGAACGGATCCAGGCCCGGTTGCGCGGGCTGGTGGAAACCCGTTACCGGGGCGCGATCGCCGCGATCTCGATCAGCGCCGAGGAACGCGAGACCAGCCCGCACGCGGCGTTCGTCCAGGCCCGCCGGGAACTCCTGCTGGCACAACGGGAAGCCGTGCTCGCGTGCCGGGCGGCGGGCGAGGTTGACGACGACGTGGTCCGCAAGGTGTTGCGGGAACTCGACCTTGAGGAACTCGCCCTGTCCGACACGCTCACCTCACGGCTCAGTTGACCGACAGTTCGCCCAGCAACTTGAAGGTGCGCAGCTGATCGGCCTCGCCCGCGAGGTCGGTCTGGCTCAGCACCACCTCGGTGGCGCCCGCGTCGAAGTACTGCTTGATCCGCGCGGCAACGGTTTCCTCGTCACCGATCACGGCGAGGTCCGCCGCGCGCTGCGCGCCTTCGAGCTCGAGCACCCGCTGGTATGAGGGAATCCCTTCGTAGAAGGACAGTTGCCGCACCGCGTTCTCCCGCGCGGTGTCCACATCGGACGTTACGACGCCGGGCAGGTACGCCACGACCCGCTGCGGTTTGGCCGCGGCCTTCGTCAGGTCGGGGACGATGTGCTCGCCGAGCGCCTTCGGGCCCGCGAGGTTGGGCAGGATGCCGTCGGCCAGTTCACCGGTGACCCGCAGCGCCTGCGGGCCCATCGCCGCGACCAGCACCGGCGGCACCGGTTCGGCGCCCGCCAGATCGCCCGGTGCCCACGGCGCGACCGTCAGCAGTTCGCCGTGGTGGTCGGCCGTGCCGGTCTCCAGCAGCGAGCGCAACGAGGTGAGGAACTCGCGCAGCAGCGCGATCGGCCGGTCGAACGGCGCGCCGAACGCCTTGGCCCCAATGGCGTGCCCCACGGCGAGCCCGAGGTGGTAGCGGCCGTGCGTGGCCGCCTGCGCGGTGCGGGCGGCCACGGCCACCTCCAGCGGATGCCGCCCCACCACGGGAATCGCGGAGGTACCGACGTGCAGGCCGGGCACCTCCCGGCCGACGATGCCCGCCAGCGCCGGCGAGTCGTAGTCGGAACGTTGCCCGAACCAGGCCGATTTCACGCCCAGTTCGGCGGCTTTGCGTGCTTTGTCCACAATGGCGTCGATGTAGTTGTGCGGATGCGACGCGGCCAGTGTCACCCCAATTGTCATGACCAGCGCAACCGCCGGCCGCGGCCGCCCATTCCCGTCCCACGACTCGGGAAAGCTCGCGTGCGTCCGGCGCCGCACGGATGGTGAGGGGCGTCCCGATCACCGATCTCGCAGGAGCGCGCCATGTCACTGGCCGATGTCATCGAAGGCACCCGCGAAGCCGTCACCGCCGACCCGGCCAACGCCGCGGTCTCGTTCAGTGTGGGCAACGCACTCGTCCCCGGATCCGCGACGCGGGTGGACGTGCGGGTGCGCGATCACGCCTTCAACGTCGACGAGCCGGGCCAGCTTGGCGGCACCGACACCGCCGCGAACCCGGTCGAGTATGCGCTCGCCGCGCTCGGCTCCTGCCAGGTGATCACGTACCAGTTCTGGGCGGCGAAGCTCGGCATCCCGCTCGACGCGGTCAAGGTGACCGTCGACGGCGACCTTGACCTGCACGGCTTCTTCGGCTTCAACGACACCCGTCCCGGCTTCACCGACGTGCGGGTCACCGTCGAACTCGACGGCCCGGCCGGCGCCGAACGCTACGAGGAACTCAAGCGCCAGGTCGACGAGCACTGCCCCGTACTCGACCTCTTCCGCAACCCGACCCCGACGAAGACGCAACTGGAACACTGAAAAGCGTGCGTGGCGGTGCGGGTAGCGGAACCCGCGGCGACCGGCTCCGCCGCTTACGAAACCGGAACGCCTAAAGGAACTCGTGCCGGACGATGGTCTGGTCGCGGCCGGGGCCGACGCCGATGGCCGAGATGCGGGCGCCGGAGAGTTCCTCCAGCCGCTCCACGTAGGCCTGCGCGTTCGCGGGCAGCTCGGCGAACGTGCGGCACTCCGAGATGTCCTCCCACCAGCCGGGGAGCTCCTCGTAGATCGGCACGGCGTGGTGCACGTCGGTCTGTGTCATCGGCATGTCCTCGGTGCGGAACCCGTCCACCTCGTAGCCGACGCACACCGGCACCTTCTCCAGACCCGACAACACGTCGAGCTTGGTCAGGAAATAGTCGGTGATGCCGTTGACCCGCGCCGCGTACCGGGCGATCACCGCGTCGAACCAGCCGGTGCGTCGCGACCGGCCGGTCGTCACGCCGAACTCGCCGCCCTGCTTGCGCAGCAGCTCGCCCATCTCGTCGCTCAGCTCGGTCGGGAACGGGCCAGAACCCACCCGCGTGGTGTACGCCTTGAGAATGCCGAGCACCGTGGTGATCCGGCCCGGCCCGATGCCGGACCCGGCGCTCGCCCCGCCCGAGGTCGGGTTGGACGAGGTCACGAACGGATACGTGCCGTGGTCGACGTCGAGCAGCGTGCCCTGTGACCCCTCCAGCAGCACGGTCTCGCCGCGCTCCAGCGCCTTGTTCAGCTGCAGCCGGGTGTCGGCGATGCGGTGCGCGAACTTCTCACCCGCCGCGAGCACCTCGTCGGCGACCTGGTCGGCCTCCAGCGCCTTGCGGTTGTAGACCTTGACCAGCACCTGGTTCTTGAACTCCAGCGCGGCCTCGACCTTCTGCCGGAAGATCTTCTCGTCCAGCAGGTCCTGCACACGCACGCCGACCCGCGCCACCTTGTCCTGGTAGCAGGGCCCGATGCCGCGGCCGGTGGTGCCGATCTTGCGGCTGCCGAGGTAACGCTCGGTGACCTTATCGATCGCCACGTGGTACGGCATGATCAGATGCGCGTCCGCGGAGAGCAGCAGCCTGCCGGTGTCCACGCCGCGTTTCTCGAGCCCGTCGAGCTCCTCCAGCAGCACACCGGGATCGACCACGACGCCGTTGCCGATCACGTTGGTGACGCCCGGCGTGAGGATGCCGGAGGGAATGAGGTGCAGGGCGAAGTTCTCCCCGTTCGGCAGCACCACGGTGTGACCCGCGTTGTTGCCGCCCTGATAACGGACGACCCACTGGACGCGGTCGCCGAGCAGGTCGGTGGCCTTGCCCTTGCCCTCGTCGCCCCACTGGGCTCCGATCAGCACGATGGCCGGCATGTGACACTCCAGGTATTCGGCGTGGTTTTAGATGAAAAGCCGATGCATGAGCCTAACGGAGGGGCCTGAGGTGCGGGGACAGGTGTTGGTTTGCGGTGCGTCGGAGCCGGCGCTGCCGGAGGTGGACGGGCTGTCCGTGCACCGCGTCGGCGAGCGGCCCGGCAAGGCCGAGGTGGACCCGCTGCTCAACGACTCGCCACTGATCGTGGCCGGGGCCGACGCGGACCTCGCCGCGGTCGTGGTTCGCTTGCTGCGCAAGGAGAAACTCGCCACCACCCCGGTCGGTTTCGTCCCGCTGGAGCGGGCTTCGGAGGTGGCCGCGTTGTGGGGGCTGCCGACCGATCCGGTCCGCGCGCTCGGCGTCGCCACCCGGGGCGAGGTGGACCCAGTGCCGTTGATCCGCGACGACGCCGGTGGCGTGTTAGTGGGAAGAGGCACATTCGGTGCCATTCGCGGAGTCGCTTACTGCGATGACGAGCTCGCTCTGCGTGGCACCGCTCGTTCCATCGACGTATCACCCGATCCGGACGGCGGTCCCGGGCTCGTCGTGCGGGTGCTGAAAGGGCTCGTGTTCAAACGGCCGGTCACCTTCGCGGGCCGCGCCTTCCAGCTCGGTTGCGTGCCGACGCGGCCGACCTGCGACGGGGTGCCGCATCCGCGGGCGATCAACCGCTGGACCTGGTACCGGCACACGGAGGACCTGCGGCTGATCCGCGGGTTGGGCTGACCAGCGTCGATCACCAACGGTTAACCTACTGTCGTCGGTAAATCACCCACTGGTATTGCTTCGGTCACTTCGGGACGCCACTGTTCAAGTCATGCGTGCATCCCGATCGTTGACCGTTCTGGCCACCTCCGTCGTCGTCACCGCGGGGCTCATCGGCACCGCGTCCGCCACCCCACCCGGCATTCCGTCCGAAACGACCGCCCGCACCCAGCTCGCCGAGCTGACCGTGCAGGCGGACGGCAGCCTCGACGGCTACTCCCGGGAAAAGTTCCCGCACTGGATCGACCAGGGCGACGCCTGCAACACCCGCGAGGCCGTGCTCAAACGCGACGGCACGAACGTGCAGGTCGGCTCCGACTGCTACCCGACCTCGGGCACCTGGGTCAGCCCGTACGACGACGCGACCTGGACCGATCCATCCGACGTCGACATCGACCACGTCGTGCCGCTGGCCGACGCGTGGCGCACCGGGGCGTCGGCGTGGACCCAGGAGCAGCGGCAGGCCTACGCCAACGATCTGAGCGATCCGCAGCTCATCGCCGTGACCGACAACGTCAACCAGGAGAAGGGCGATAAATCGCCCGACCAGTGGAAGCCGCCGTCGACCGGCTACTGGTGCACCTACGCCGAAATGTGGATCGCGGTGAAGTACAAGTTCAAGCTCACCGTGAACGAGGCGGAGAAGACCGCGCTGGAGGACATGCTCGGCCACTGCTGAGCGGATTCAATCACTGATTGATTTCGCGGCCGGTCTGCGGTCTACTCGATGCGTGGCCAAGGACGTGACCCGCGAACGGCTGCTGACCGTCGCCGAGCGCCTGCTGCTCGAAGCGGGCTACGACGACGTGTCGGTGCGCTCGGTCAACACGGCCGCCGGCATGAACCCGGCGGCCGTGCACTACCACTTCGGCTCCAAGGACGGCCTCGTCGGCGCGTTGCTGGAATGGCGGCTCGCGCCGCACTGGGCCGAGCGGCTGGCGAGCGTGTCCGCCCGGCGGGCCGAGGGCTGGACGCCGACCGTCGCGGAACTGGTCGACGTCGTGCTGACGCCGTTGGTCGAGCTGTCCGCGGAGCCGCGCGGCCGGCTGCATCTGCACCTGCTCGCGCGACTGTTCCTCGGCAGGAAACAGGTCGACTGGAGCTCGCGCTGGTTCAGCCTCGAACCCTGGGTGGAACTGCTGCGCGCGGCGCGTCCCGATCTGTCGCCGAGGGAGGCGGCGCGGCGCTGGATGCTCGCGTTCGACCTGGTGCTGCAGACCGTCGGCGCCCCGCTCGCGCCCGCCCCGCCGAAGGAGAAGGCCCCGGCCGAGCCCCTGCGTGCCTTTGTCGTCGCCGGTTTGGACGCGCCGTGACCGACGTCTTCGAACCCGCCGTGCTCGGCCCGCTCCGGCTACGCAACCGGGTCATCAAGGCCGCGACCTTCGAGGGTCGCACGCCCGACGCGCTGGTCACCGACGACCTGATCGACTTCCACACCCGGTTCGCGGCGGGCGGGGCAGGCATGACGACCGTCGCCTACTGTGCCGTCGCGCCCGAGGGCCGGACCGACCGGCATCAGATCTGGATGCGCCGCGAGGCGGTGCCGGGGCTGCGGCGGCTCACCGACGCGGTGCACGCGGAGGATGCGGCGATCAGCGCGCAGCTCGGGCACGCCGGGCCGGTCGCCAACGGCGCCTCGAACCGGCTGCCCGCCCTCGCGCCGACCCGGCGCCTGAGCCCGTTGAGCCTGCAGGCGATTCACGCTGCCACGCAAGAAGATCTGGCGCGCGTCGTGCGCAACCACGCCGAGGCGGCGCGGCTGGCGCTGGAATCCGGTTTCGACGCCGTCGAAATCCACTTTGGACACAACTATCTGGTCAGCGCCTTCCTGAGTCCGAAACTCAACCGGCGCACCGATTCCTACGGCGGTAACACGAGAAACCGGGCGCGGCTGGCACTGGAGGTCGCGCGCGCCGTGCGGGACGAGGTGGGCGACCGGCTGGCGATCACCGCGAAACTCAACATGGACGACGGTGTGCCCGGCGGGCTGTGGCTCGACGAAAGCCTGCAGGTCGCGCAGTGGCTGGAGGTCGACGGCTCGCTCGACGCGCTCGAACTCACCGCGGGCAGCTCCCTGCTCAACCCGATGTACCTGTTCACCGGCGAAGCGCCTGTCCGCGATTTCGCGGCGGCCTTCCCGGCCCCGCAACGATGGGGAATCCGGTTGGCAGGCAAGGCTTTCCTCCGCGAGTACGGCTACCGCGAGGCGTATCTGCTCGATCGTGCCCGCCAGTTCCGCGCCGCGTTGGGGATGCCGCTGATCCTGCTCGGCGGAATCAGCGACCGGGCCACGATGGATCTCGCGATGGCCGAAGGCTTCGCGTTCGTCGCGATGGCGCGTGCGCTCCTGCGCGAACCCGATCTGCCGCGGCGCCTGCAAGCCGACCCGCAGGCGAAATCCCTGTGCATCCACTGCAACAAGTGCATGCCGACGATCTACCGCGGCACTCGCTGCGTGCTGGCTACCTCGCCAGCGTCTTGATGATTTCGCGGGCCACGGCGTCGTTCTGGCGGAACGGCAACGCGTTCATCCGTGGCCGCGTGAACGCGGCGGCGGATCGGGCGCTGGTGTGCGGGCCAAGGGAGAACCGGCGCGGATGCGCGCTGCCGTTCGCGTCGAGCAGGCGGCCGTCGGCGGGCCGGGTGTGGATGCGACCGGACGCCACACCGCGCACAGTTTCGTCCGCGATATCGCCGGTGTCGCGCAGGAAGCGCACGAAATCGTCGGACGCGCGTGGCACGCTCGCCTCCGGCAGGCGGGCCTCGATCAGTGTGCGTGCTTCGAGTTCACCGGGAAAGCTCGCGCTGCTGGCGACGAAGCGGCCGCGCTCCAGATCGACGCGCATGTCCGCGCCGAGGAAGGAAACGATGCCGGCCTCCTCCAGCGCCAGCAGCTCCTGCAGCCGACGCGGGGGCGGGCCGCTGGCGAAATAACTGAAGAAACCATGCCACCATCTGTCTAAATCAGACACCTGGGAGGCCGGGTCGATACGCCCGGCGGAGACGAGCGCGGGCAGCTGGCCGACCACGGACAGCATCGCCATGAACGCGCCCAGATCAGCGGAGTACGCGACGTCGGCGCGCCGCGCCAGATCCGCCTCGATGTACTCGCGCAGGTGCTTGCCGAACTCCTCGCGCGAGCCGAACCATGCGCCGGCCAGCGGCCGGTCCAGGCGCCGCAGGTCCAGCCGGTCCTCCTCGCCCGGCACCGCCCACGAGACCAGTGCCCGCATCTCCGCGCTGTCCCAGCGAAGTTCCGCGAACCGCTCGGCGAACTCCGGCCAGCCGAGGCGCACCTTCTCCGGATGCCCGGTGAACAACTCCGTGTAGTAGCCCCAGGCGAGTTCCTTCGCGATGAGCGGCCACACGTCGGTGAAGAAATCGCCGTACGCCGGCAGCCGCTCGATCGCGTCGCGGTCGAAGAACCTCGGCAGCCGCAACGGTTCGCCCCGCAGCCGGTAGCCCGGCTTCGAGTGATACGGCACGCCCCGCCGCGAACCGACGTGCAGCACCGGTTCGCGCCCGCTCGGTTCGTACCCGAGCCCGTCCGGCCGCTCGACGAACCGGCCACCGCGGCCCTCGGTTAGCAGCAGCATCAGGTCCACGAACGCGAGTCCGAAGCCACGCACCAGCACGTCCTCACCGGGCGTGACCGCGTCGTAGTCGACGTCGGCGGTGTAGCCGGCCGGGTAGTACGCGAGACCGTGCCGCGCGGCGTACGCCACGATGCCGGCTTCCGCCGCGTCCGGTTCGGCGTCGAGATGGCCGACGGTCAGCAGCAGCACGTCGGCGTCGATCAGCTCGCCGTTCTGCAGGTGCACCCGTTCGCCGTCGATGCTCGTCGCGCGGGTGCGGTGCTCGACCACCTCGATCCCGCCGGGCAGTTCGGCGAGCACCTTGCGGTAAACCCAGTCCAGGTAGGCACTCGCGAGCCGCCGGGTGGGAAACGACGTGCCGGTCAGCGCGTCCAGTTCGGCGCGGACGTCATCCGCGATGTCCGCCTGGATCGCGCCCGCGCGCACCTGCTCGGCCCACTCCGACAGCGAGGGCCCTGGCCGGATCGGCCCCTCGATCCGGACCGTCTCGTCGGTGAACATCGTGACGTCCTCGGCCATCGAGTTCATCCGCAGCAACGGTGACTGCTCGTACCGCCAGATCCGGCCGGCGCCCGGCGGAAAAGGGTCGATCAGGTGCACCACCAGATCGTTCGCGAGCAGCTCGGCGTTGGCCGAAATCCGTTCCAGCACGCAGATGCCACGCGGGCCGGCACCCACGATCGCGAGCTGAAACGGCGGCATGGCTTCGACGCTACGGAGCTTTGCCCCGCCGCGCCCCGCTGTCCGCGATGTGGACGCCTACCGGAAGCGAGCGATGACATCCGGGGTCTGGCCGTGCAGCCGCAGCACGCCGCCGATGGTGAACTCGGTGAGCAGGTCGATGAGCGCGTCGCGATCCGGGGCGTCGCCGTCCCAGCGCAGGTTCACCAGCGCCTCGACCATCGCGAAGTACATCGTGACCAGTGCCGTGTCCGCGCGGCCCGGTTCGACGCCGTGCTCGGCCCAGCGCTGCCTGCTCGCCTTCGTGTAGACCTCGGCCAGCCGCGCCCGCAGCCGGGTGAGCGCCGGAATGCCCAGCCGCTCGGCTTCCTGCAGCACCGGCATCGCCGCGGGATGTTCGGCGACGAAGGTGAACAGGTTCGCGTAGTTCTTGTGCGCCCAGGACTTGAGATCGAGATCGGCGTCGCCGGAGCCGAGTTCGGCGATCGTCGCGTACGCCAGTTCCTCGATGGCGGTGACGGTCCGCTCGAACACGGCCTGCTTGTCGCCGAAGAGCTCGTAGACCGCCTGCCGGGACAGCCCGGCCTCACGGGCGATCTGCTCGATGGTGGCGCCGGCCAGCCCCTGTGCCGCGAACACGCGTTGCGCGGCGGCGAGCACCAGTTGCTGCTGCTCGTCCACGGGCAGCTTCCTCGGCCTGCCCGGACCACGCTTTCGGGGGGTTGACATGGAGTGGTGTCACCTCGATTCTTTTTCCGACAAAGCTGTCGGAAATTGGCTCTCGGGGAGCGAGTATGCAGCACGCGTATCGCTGGCGGTTTGCGGCGATCCTCACCTCGGTCATCGGACTGGTCTCGCTGGTCGTCGGCGCCGTGCCGGCCGGTGCCGCCGACTTCTACGATCCACCGTCACCACTGCCGTCGGGAAGCAACGGCGACATCATCCGCCATGCGCCGAGCCAGTTCTTCCTCGACCCGACCAAGCTCGTTCCCGCTCCCGCGAGCGTGCAGCGGATCATGTACCGCAGCACCGACACCCACGACCAGCCGGTGGCCGTCACCGGCACCGTGCTCACCCCGACCGTGCCGTGGAACGGTCCCGGTGAGCGCCCCATCATCAGCTACGCCGCCGGTACCCAGGGCGTCGGCGACCAGTGCGCCCCGTCCAAGGCCATGGCCAGCGGACTCGAGTACGAGGGCCCGTTCCTGTCCGGCCTGCTCGCCCGCGGCTACGCCATCGTGATCACCGACTACGAGGGCCTCGGCACCCCCGGCGTGCACACCTACGTCAACCGCAAGGCCGAGGCGCACGCGGTACTCGACGCGATCCGCGCCGCGCAGCGACTGCCCGAGGCGGGCCTGCCGGACGACGGCCCGGTCGCGATCGCGGGCTACTCGCAGGGCGGCGGCGCCTCGGCCGCCGCGGCGGAACTGCAGCCGGAGTACGCACCCGAACTTGACCTCAAGGGCGCCTACGCGGGCGCGCCGCCCGCCGACCTCTCGGCCGTCGCGGCCAACCTCGACGGGCACTACGCCGTCGGCTTCCTGATGTTCGCGGTGGCGAGCATGAACTACGCCTACCCCGAACTGGACATCCCGGCCGTGCTCAACGACAAGGGCAAGGCGCTGCAGACCCAGGTCGAGCAGGAATGCACCGGGGACGCGGTGCTCAAGCACGCGTTCACCCGCACCGCCGACCTGACCGTCGACGGCCGCCCGATCACCGACTACCTGGACGAGGAGCCGTTCGCGTCCGCGGTCGCGGAGCAGCGCATCGGCACCCACGAACCCACGGCACCCGTGCTGGTCGCGCACAGCGCGGCCGACGACATCGTGCCGTTCGACCAGGGCCGCCAGCTGGCCCGCGACTGGTGCGCCAAGGGTGCCACCGTGCAGTTCGACACCCTCGCCGTCCCGACCCACGTCGGCGGCTTCGCGGCCGCCTACCCACTCGCGTTCAAATGGCTCGACGACCGGCTGCGCACAGACGCCGCCGCGCCCGACAACTGTGGGGAGTTCTAGAAATGGTCAGGCTTTACTTCAGGCCCGTCGCGTCGGCGGCGGCCGGGTCGGAGTCGGCGAGGAACGTACGGCAGCGCTCGTACTCCTCGGTCTCCCCGATGCGGCCCGCGGCCTTGCCCAGCGCCGCGAGCGCACGCAGGAAGCCCTGGTTGGGGCGGTGGTTCCAGGGCACCGGGCCGAAACCCTTCCAGCCGGCGCGGCGCAGCTGATCAAGGCCGCGGTGGTAGCCGGTGCGCGCGTAGGCGTAGGCGGCGACGATCTCGCCGGCCTCCAGCGCGCGCTCGGCCAGCGCGGCCCAGGCCTCGCTGAAATCCGGGTGCTCGGCGGCGACCTCGGCGGGATCGGTGCCCGCGTCCAGCGCGGCCTCGGCGTCGGTGCGTGCGGGAAGACGGGTGGGCTCCGGTTCGAGCAGGTTGGTCATGCCGCCATCCTGCAACGTCACAGGAACAGGCTGGTGAGCACCCCACTGCCGAGCAACACGAGCGCGGCGATCACCACCACGGCGACGAGACGTTTCGGCATCATGAGCCGAGAGGATGCCGCTCACCCGGCCGTGGAGGCAAGTTCCTCACACGGCCGGGTGACGCGCGGCGTCAGAGCTTCTGACCTGCCGACTTCAACGCCTGCGCGGCCTCGACGACGCGCTCCGCCATCGAGGTCTCGGCCTTCTTCAGGTAGCTGCGCGGGTCGTAGGTCTTCTTGTTGCCGACCTCGCCGTCGATCTTGAGCACCCCGTCGTAGTTCTTGAAGAAGTGGTCCGCCACCGGCCGCGAGAACGCGTACTGGGTGTCGGTGTCCACGTTCATCTTGATCACGCCGTACGACACGGCCTCGTGGATCTCCTCCAGCAGCGAGCCCGAACCGCCGTGGAACACCAGCTCGAACGGCTTCGAGCCGGCGGGAAGCCCCAGCTTCTCCGCCGCGACCGCCTGGCCGCGCTTGAGCACGTCCGGGCGCAGCTTGACCGCGCCCGGCTTGTAGGCGCCGTGCACGTTGCCGAAGGTCGCGGCCAGCAGGTACCGGCCCTTCTCGCCGGCGCCGAGCGCGTCGACGGTCTTGAGGTAGTCGCCCTCGGCGGTGTACAGCTTCTCGTTGATCTCGTTCGAGACGCCGTCCTCCTCACCGCCGACGACGCCGATCTCGACCTCCAGGATGATCTTCGCCGCGGCTGCCTTCTCCAGCAGGTCCGCCGCGATCTTGAGGTTCTCGTCGAGGTCGATCGCCGAACCGTCCCACATGTGCGACTGGAACAGCGGGTTCTCGCCCCGGTTGACGCGCTCCTGGGAGATCGCGATCAGCGGGTTGACGAAGCCGTCCAGCTTGTCCTTCGGGCAGTGGTCGGTGTGCAGCGCGACGTTGACCGGGTACTTCGCCGCGACGACATGGGCGAACTCGGCGAGCGCGGTCGCGCCCGTGACCATGTCCTTGACCTTCGTCCCGGAGGCGAACTCCGCGCCGCCGGTGGAGACCTGGATGATGCCGTCGCTCTCCGCGTCGGCGAACCCGCGGAGCGCGGCGTTCAGGGTTTCCGACGAGGTCACGTTGATGGCCGGGTAAGCGAACTCGCCCCCCTTGGCCTTGTCCAGCATCTCGGCATAGACCTCGGGCGTGGCGATGGGCATCGTTGGTCCTCCTACACATGGTTCGCCTTGTCCGTTGCCCGAATCGTACGAGGTCGGGCGTCAGGCGACTATGAGAGCAGGACCTGCGCCACAGCCCGGTACGCCGGAACCGGGTCGTCGTTGAGTACCTGGATGCACACGTGGTCGGCACCGGCGTCGAGGTGGGCGTTGACGCCGGCGGCGATCTTCGCCGCGTCGCCGTGCAGGACGAGGGCGTCGATGAGGGCGTCGCTGCCGCCGTTGTCGATGTCGGAGTCGCTCCAGCCGAGCCGCTTGAGGTTGCTCACGTAGTTGCGCAGGTGCAGGTAGGGGTTCTCCACGCGGGGACGGCCGATGCGCCGCGCCTCCGCCGGGTCGTCGCTGAGCACCACCTTGTGTTCCGGGGCGAGCAGCACGCCGTCGCCGAGGATCCGGCGTGCCTCGCGGGTGTGCTCCGGCGTGGTCAGGTACGGATGCGCGCCCGCGGTGCGCTCGGCGGAGAGCTTGAGCACCTTCGGGCCCAGCGCGGCCAGCGCCCTGCCCTCGACCGGTACGCCCGCCTCGTCCAGCTGGTCCAGGTACTCGACGATCTTGTCGTAGGGCTTCTGGTAGGCCTGGGTGGCTTCCGGGTGGCCGATGCCGACACCGAGCAGGAACCGGCCGGGATGCCGCTCCTCGATGCGATGGAAGGAAGCCCCCACGGTGGCCGCGTCGTCCTTCCACATGTTCACGATGCCGGTGGCTACGACGATGTGGTCGGTCGCGTCGAGCAGTTCGTCGACGATGTCGAGCTTGCCGTCCGGGGAGCCGCCGATCCAGATCGCGCCGTAGCCGAGGTTCTCCACCTCGCGCGCCAGATCCGCGTTCAGCTGCCACGCGCCCTGCCAGATACCGAGTTTGCCGAGTGAGTTGACCATGCCCGTCTCAACTGCCGGGCGTCCGGGATTCATTCCTCTTATGTTGGAACCATGCCCAAAATCGGTAACAGCGATCTCGACGTGTACGGCCTGAACCTCGGTGGCAACGTGTTCGGCTGGACGGCGGACGAGCAACAGTCCTTCGCCGTGCTGGACGCCTACGCCGCGGCGGGTGGCAACTTCATCGACACGGCTGATTCGTACATGGCGCGCGTGCCTGGCAATTCGGGTGGCGAGTCGGAGACGATCATCGGCAACTGGCTCGCCCGGCGCGGCCGCCGAGACGACATAATCATCGCGACGAAGGTCGGCAGCTGGCAGAAGCGCCCCGGCGTGACGGCGAAGAACATTCGCGAGGCGGCCGAGGACTCGTTGCGGCGCCTGCGCACCGACCACATCGACCTGTACTACGCGCACCGCGACGTCGCCGACGCCCCGCTGGAGGAGACGCTCGGCGCGTTCGACGAGCTCGTGCGCGCCGGCAAGGTCCGCTACATCGGCGCGTCCAACTACAGCGCGGACCGGCTCGCCGAAGCACTGTCCATTTCGGACCGCGAAGGCTTTGCCCGGTATGTCGCGCTGCAGCCGCACTACAACCTGGTGGAGCGGGCGTACGAGCAGGAGCTGGCGCCACTGGTGCAGCGCGAAGGACTGTCCACGTTGCCGTATTTCGCGCTGGCCAAGGGATTCCTGACCGGCAAGTACCGTTCGCGGGAAACCAACACCGGCAGCCCGCGCAGCGAGGGCGCCGTCGCGTACCTCGACCACCGCGGCGAGCGGGTGCTGGAGGCGCTCGACGACATCGCCGCCGCGCACAAGTCCACCCCGGCCGCGGTGTCGCTGGCGTGGCTGGCCGCGCAACCGACGGTCGCCGCCCCGATCGCGAGCGCCCGCAACCTCGACCAGCTGACGGACCTCCTGGCGTCGGTGGAGCTACAGCTGACCCCGAGCGAACTCGCCACGCTCACGGACGCGAGCACATAACCCGCGAGTCGAGCTTTCCATGCGCCCGAGTCGAACCTTCCGCGTTCCCGAGTTAGGCCTTCCGTGCGCCCGAGTTGGGCTTTCCGTGCGGTCTAGCCGGGCGCTCGAGGAGTGCGAGTTGGCGCATCCGGAAGCGTCGACTCGGCCGCGTGGAAGCCTCGACTCGGCCGCGTGGAAGCGTCGACTCGGGCGCGTGGAAGCGTCGACTCGGGCGCGCGGAAGGTTCGACTCGGGCGCGCGGAAGGGTCGACTCGGCCGCACGGAAGCGTCGACTCGGGCGCGTGGAAGCCTCGACTCGGGCGCGCGGAGGGGTCGACTCGCGCGGTTGGGGTGAACGGGACCCTACTGGGGAGTAGCTTACTGGCGGTAGGTTGGGGTACGGTGCTGAGCATGGCCAACGTAAAAGGCAAGGTCGTGCTCATCACCGGAGCTGCGCGCGGCATCGGCGCGGGGCTGGCCGAACGGCTCGCCGCGCAGGGTGCCAAGGTGGCCCTGGTCGGGCTCGAGGCCGAGGAGCAGCAGAAGGTCGCCGACCGGATCGGTGACGCCGCGCGCGCCTGGGAAGCCGACGTGACGGACTGGACCGCGCTGGAGAAGGCGACGGCCGGCGTCGTCGAGCACTTCGGCGGGATCGACATCGTCATCGCCAATGCGGGCATCGCGACCACCGGTTTCGTCCGGTCCATCGACCCCGCCGCGTTCGAGAAGGTCATCGAGGTCGATCTGCTCGGCGTGTGGCGGACCTTCCGCGTCACCCTGCCGCACGTCATCGAGCGCCGGGGCTACCTGCTGGCCATCTCCTCGCTCGCCGCCATCACGCACGCGCCCGGCATGGCGAACTACGCCGCCGCGAAGGCCGGCGTCGAGGCGTTCTGCAACAGCCTGCGGGCCGAGGTCGCGCACCTCGGGGTCAAGGTCGGCGTCGCGCACCCCACGTGGATCCGCACGGACCTGGTCGAAAGCGCCGACAAGCATCCGGTGTTCGGCAAGCTGCGCGCTGGTATGCCGGGGCTGATCGGCAAGACCTACCCGCTCGACGTCGCGCTCGATTCCCTGGAGGCCGGGGTGACCAAGCGGGCCCGCACCATCCACGTGCCACGCTGGGTCGGCGCGCTCAAGCTGATCCGCGCGTTCCTGCCGCCGATCATCGAACTGGGCTCGCGCACCCGCGTGCCGTCCGCGGACAAGGCCGCGCTGGACGACATCAAAGCGCGCGGCGCCCGCGAGTCGGCGATCACCGGACACGGCGGCCGCGCGGCGACGAAGTAGCTACCGCACCCAGGCGCCGAGCACGGGGTTGAACTCGCGCACGGTGCGCTCCGCGAGCGCGCCCTCGAGGTGGTACGGATCGGCGTCGAGGATCTTGGTCAGTTCCGCCTCGTCCGCCGCCTGGAAGATCATCGTCCCGCCCGTGCCGTCGGCGAACGGGCCGGCGACGGTGCACACGCCGTCCTCGGCCAGTTTGCCGAGGTACTCCCGGTGCCGCGGCCGGACCGCGCCGAACTTCTCCGGCACATAACGGGTCTGCACCAGGAACCAGGCCATTTACGCCTCCCTCTCAACCGTTCCGCAACAACCCGCACGCTACCTGGTCGCGAGGTATGGCAGGAGGCGTGCAACCCGATACCCTGGGCGCGCGTGGACCAGAAGTGGGTGACGTGACGACGGCAAGGGACGGGCAGGGCTACATGCCGGAGGGCAGTGCGGAGCGAAGCGTTGAGCGCACGCTCGGTCATTTGCGCACGATCGACGGGCTCCAGCAGGTCCCGCCGCAACCCACGGCGCCACTGACACTCGAAGATCTCTACCGCACCCACCGGATGCGGTTGGTGCGCCTGGCGATCCTGCTGGTCGATGAACCGGCCACCGCCGAGGACGTCGTGCAGGAGGCATTCACCGGACTGCACCGCAACTGGGGCAGGCTCCGCGACGCCGCGGCCGCGGTCGGCTACCTGCGCACGGCCGTGGTCAACGGTTCGCGCAGTGTGTTGCGCCGCCGCAAGACCGCACGCGAGTACGTGCCGCCGCACGCCGTGAACGCCCGCTCCGCGGAGAGCCTCGCGATGTTGTCCAGTGAGCACCAAGCCGTCGTCAATGCGCTGTCGAAGCTGCCGCCGCGTCAGCGCGAGGTACTCGTGCTGCGCTACTACGGTGGCATGTCCGAGGCCGAGATCTCCGAGGTCGCGGGCATTTCGAAGGGCACCGTGAAGTCGACGGCCAGCCGCGCGCTGGAATCGCTGCAGAAGGCGATGAGCGGTTAGCCTCCGGTTTGGTATAGACCAATATATGCTGGAGCACGTGGAAGACCTCGTGCTCACCGGCGGCAAGCTCGCCCTCCCGGACGAACTGGTCGATAACGGCTGGCTGGCGGTGTCCGGCGGCCGGATCGCGGGTATCGGCACCGGCGCCCCGCCCCCCGGCGAGCACGTCGAGCTCGGCGGCGCGCTCGTCGTGCCCGGCTTCGTCGACACGCACTGCCACGGCGGTGGCGGCGGCTCGTTCTCCAGCGGCGATCCGAAGGAGATCCTGCGCGCGATCATCGCGCATCGGCGGCACGGCACCACGACGATGCTCGCCAGCCTGGTGTCCGAACCGATCCGCGCACTGGTCAACCAGCAGGCCGCGCTGCGCGAACTCGTCGAGGAAGGCGAACTGGCCGGGATCCACCTCGAAGGTCCGTTCATCGCCGAGGCACGGTGCGGCGCGCACGATCCGGCGGTGCTGCTCGAACCGGACACCACCGCGGTCGACGCCCTGCTGCGCGCGGGGCACGGCGCGGTGCGCATGGTCACGCTCGCGCCCGAGCTGGCCGGGGGTATCCGCGCGGTCCGTCAGCTCACCGAGGCCGGGGTCATCGCCGCGATCGGGCACACCGACGGCACCGAGGAGCAGATCCGCCCCGCCATCGATGCCGGTGCGACTGTCGGCACGCACCTGTTCAACGGGATGCGCCCGCTGCACCACCGCGAACCCGGCCCGATCGGCGCGCTGCTGGACGACGAGCGCGTCACCGTCGAGCTGATCTGTGACCTCGTGCACGTCCATCCGACGGTGCTGCGACTCGCCGCGACCTACGCCGGCCGCGGCCGGACCGTGCTGATCACCGACGCGATGTCCGCGACCGACGCCGCCGACGGCCGCTACCACCTGGGCAGGCTCGAGGTCGACGTACGCGACGGCGTCGCCACGGTCGCCGAGACGGGCGCGCTCGCGGGCAGCACGCTGACGATGGACATCGCGTTCCGCAACCTCGTGCGCGGTGCGGGACTCGGCGTGCTCGACGCGGTGCGGGCCACCTCGGGACGCCCGGCCGAACTGCTCGGCGTCGCGGACCGCACCGGCGCGCTGTGCACCGGGCTCGCGGCGGATCTCGTCGTACTGGACGAGGATCTGCGGCCGGCCCGGGTGCTGCGCAACGGAATGTGGGTCGCGTGATCCTTATCCGGAACTCGCGCCGCCGCCACTAAACTGAGGAGGGTGAGCGAGCTTGGAGATCCGGAGCGCCTGCTGGCCGAGGCGCTGCGTGCGCAGGCGCGGAGCGCGCCCGCGCCCGGGGCCCCGCAAGCGCCGCCCACGAACCAGGTCCCGCCGCGGTACGGGCTGCTGTCCGGGGCCGACGGTGGCGCGCTGGAACGGGAACGGGCGGCGCTCACCCCGCCGACCGTCGCCGCGCCGAAACCGCCGCGTGCGTCCGGTCCGCTGCCCGTGTACTGGATCCTGCTGCTCGCGGTCCTGCTCGGGCTGGCGACGGGTGCCGTGATCGGCTTGATCACCTTGCTGTAAAGCGCACCCACAGCCGCCACACATCGTGACCCTGTACCGTTTATTGACGTGATCCTCGCCGAGACCACGACCACACTGGCTCTGATGCCCAAATGGTTCAACCCGGAGTACCTGCTGACCCAGTTCGGCGCGTACGTCATCGTCGGGCTGTGCCTGGTCATCTTCATCGAGAGCAGCATTTTCCCGGTGCTGCCCGGTGACTCGCTGCTGTTCACCGCGGGGCTGTTCGTCGCGCAGGGCTCGATTCACGCCCCGCTGTGGCTGGTCTGCCTGCTGGTGACGATCGCCGCGCTGCTCGGCAACGTGGTCGGCTACTTCATCGGCTGGAAGGCGGGGCCCGCGCTGTTCAAACGGCCGGACTCCAAGTTCTTCAAACAGGAGTACGTCGACAAGACGCACGCGTTCCTGGAGAAGCACGGCCCCAAGGCCGTCGTGCTGGCCCGGTTCGTACCGTTCGTGCGCACGTTCATCACCTGGATCGCGGGTATCGGCCGGATGGACGCGAAGAAGTACTTCACCTACACCGTGATCGGCGGCATCCTCTGGGCCGGCGGTATCACCGCGCTCGGCCACGTGCTCGGCAACATCTCGTTCATCAAGAACAACATCGAGGCGATCTTCATCCTGATCGTGCTCGTGTCGGTCGTGCCGATCGTCGTCGAGTGGGCCCGCAACCGCCGCGAGCGCAAGCACGCGGCGGCCACGGCCACTGCTACCTCGGACGCCGAGGTCACCCAGCAGATTCCCCGGATCGACGGCTGACGGTCAGCTCGTCGCTGAACCTGTCCAGCAAATCCTGCGGCACGTCGTCGCCGAACAGGCTCTCCAGCAGCTGGTCCTCGTCGATGCGGGTTTCGGCGCGCACGAACATGTCCCGCTCGTGGTCGGCGAGTGCGGCCTCGACGTCGCCGGGATGCGTGGCCAATGCCTTGCCGAGTTCGGCGCCGTCGAGCATGGCGATGTTGGCGCCTTCGCCGTCGGGAACTCTGAGATGCGCGGCGTCGCCGATCAGGGTCACGCCCGGCACCCGTTCCCAGCGGTGCCCCGACGGCAGGCTGTATTGCGGGCGCAGGACCGGTGCGGTGTCGCCGTCGGTGATCAGCGCGGTGAGTTCCGGCGCCCAGCCGTCGAACTCCTTCGCGATCTCGGCGGCCGCGGCGGGGCCGCTGAAGTCGATCGCGTCGAACCACTCCAGCGGCCGGGTCAGCATGACGTAGGTATGCAACGTGCCACCACGTTCCCGATGCGCCGCGAGTGAGGTTCCGGGCTCGCCGAGCACCATGAACGATCCGCCGCCGACGGTTTTCGCGGCCTCGGGGTGCCGGGTGTCGGCGTCGTACAGGTAGGTCTCGACGGTCGCCTCGCCGGCGTAGGCGGGAGTGGCGTCGGTGAGCATCGGCCGGACCCGTGACCAGGCACCATCCGCGCCGATGAGCAGGTCCGTCACGACGGTGCCGCCGTTCGCGAAGGTCACCTCGTACCTGCCCTGGCCGAGGGCGCGGACCGCGGTGACCTTGTGGTCCCACCGGACGGTTCCGGCGGGCAGCGAGTCGAGCAGCATCCGGCGCAGCTCACCGCGCTGCACCTCCGGGCGGCCGCCGGTGCCGTCGTCGGCCTTGTCGACCACGACGGTGCCATCCGGCTGCAGGACTCGCATCGCCTGGCGGCCCTCGAGGACGAGCTCGCGGAACGCCGTCATCAGGCCGGCCGCCTCGACGGCGATCTGCCCGTTGTAGTCGTGGATGTCGAGCATCCCGCCCTGCGAGCGGGCCATGGGTGAGGGCTCGGCCTCGTACACCGTGGCCGGGATGCCGTGAACGTGCAGGACGCGGGCGAGCGTGAGCCCGCCGAGCCCCGCGCCGATGATCGTGACCGGTGCGCGCATGATGGCTCCTTCGGGTCGGTGTTTCGCGGTATGCGCCAACACTGGCGCGGGCCGCTGGCACCGGGCGCACACAACGCTGAGACGCCACTGGCGCCGCGCTGTCAGGCCAAGGGTTTCCGATGAGTTCCCGCACTGGCACCGAAGTCATGACGAGAAGGCAGTACCTGCGGCGCCGTCAGGTCATCGAGAACATCGAGCCCGGGTTGAACAGGTTCTCCGGGTCCAGTGCGTGCTTGATCTGCCGGTGCACGCGCATGCCCACCGGGCCGATCTCGCGCTCCAGCCACTCCTTCTTGATCTTGCCGACGCCATGTTCGCCGGTGACCGTGCCGCCCAGCGACAGGCCCACGTCGAGGATCGCGTCGAACGCCTTCCTGGCCCTGGCGAACTCGTCCTCGGAATCGGGCGAGTAGACGATCGTCGGGTGCATGTTGCCGTCGCCAGCGTGCCCGACCACCGCGATCCGCAGGCCGACCTCCTCGCTGATGCGCTCGCAACCCTGGATCAGCTCCGCGATCCGCGTCCTGGGCACGGACACGTCGTCGGTGAGCCACGTGCCGTACTCCTCCAGCGCGGTGAGCACCACCCGCCGCGCCTGCAGCAGCATCTTGCCCTCGGCCAGATCGTCCGTCGCGTACGCCATCGTCGCCCCGCAGTCGGTGCAGATCTGCTCGATCGCGGCCAGCTCGCGCCGGGCCACCTCGCCACCCGAATCGGACTGGCACAACAACAGCGCCTGACAGTCCGAACCCGCGCCGAGGTCGGTGTTGAGGTAGTGCTCGGCGGCCTTGATGGAGCTGGCGTCCATGATCTCCATCAGCGACGGCACCAGCCCCTCGCGCACCACCCGCGCCACGGCCTCGCCCGCCTTGTCGGTGGAGTCGAAACCGGCGACGAGCGTGCCCGGCGCCTGCGGCAGCGGGCGCAGCGCGACGGTCGCCTTGGTGATCACGCCGAGCGTGCCCTCGCTGCCGATGAACAGTTTGGTCAGGTCGTATCCGGCGACGCCCTTCACAGTGCGCCGCCCGGTCTTCAGCAGTGACCCGTCGGCGAGCACGACCTCCAGTCCCAGCACGGAATCGGTGGTCACGCCGTACTTGACGCAGCACAGCCCGCCCGCGTTGGTGGAGAGGTTGCCGCCGATCGTGCACCAGTCGTAGCTGGAGGGATCCGGCGGATAGAACAGCCCGTGCTTCTCCACGGCGTCGCGGAACTCCAGGTTGACCACGCCGGGCTGCACGACGGCGAGCCGGTTGCCCGCGTCGACCTCGAGAATCCGGTCGAACTTGGTCATCACGAGCATGACGCAGCCGTCGATGGCGTTGGCCGCGCCGGACAGCCCGCTGCCCGCGCCGCGCGGCACGATCGGCACCTTCGCCTCGGCGCACGCGCGCACGGTCGCCTGCACTCCGTCGACGTCCGAGGGCAGCACCACCGCCAGCGGCCTGCCCGACGGGGCGAGCGGCATCATGTCGCGCGAGTAGCTGTCGATGACGTCGGGATCGGTGAGGACGGCGTCCTTACCGAGCGCTTCGCGGAGTCGCGTCAGCAGTGCCTCGTTGCCCATAGATGCATCGTAGTGTCCAACGGCTCCGCAGTGCGGAAAAAGTTTTCCGTTATTTCAGCGGACCAGGCCGATGATCCGCTCGACCGGGATGCGCAGCACCAGCCGCCGGTCCTCGACCATCGCGCGCCGGTAGTCGTCCCAGTCGGGATGCTCGCCGGCGACCTTCCGGTAGAGGTCGATGAGCTCCTCGACGGCCTCGTCGTGCGGGTCGGCGGCGACCGCCGACAGTTCGGCCGTGCCCTCGACGACGGCGTAGGACCAGCCGTCCGGCGAGGTCACGTGGTAGGTGGCACGCGGATCGCGGCGGAGGTTGCGCGTCTTGGCGCGGCCATCCGTGATCGACACGAGAATCTTGTTGGTAGTGGTGTCGAAGTAGTGGGTAACGTTCGACAGCTGAGGTCGTCCGTCACGCCGGATGGTGGCGAGCACGCCGTAGGGGCGCTCGCCGAGCAGCTTGTACAGAGCCGAGTCGTCTGCCATGTCCGGGCCAACATCACCGGCGCCGGCCGCATTCCGGAGGGTCGAGGGTAAATCAGTTGCCTTCGGCAACTAAAGTGTTTTGAGACACAGTGCAGTTATTTGACTGGCGCAACCAACCGCCAGAGGTGCATCCTTGCTGTAGGCAACTAGTTGCATCGGACAAACAAGGCATGACGGAAAGAGTGATCGCGATGGCACCTCCTTTGACGGAAGAGGCCTTCAGCGCGGCGGAACTCGACGTCGCCGACGAGCTCGGCGTGCAGATGGTGCGGTTCATCCGCCTCGTCAACAAGGCCAAGTCCCAGGTGTCCAAACAAGGCCCGGACGGTATCGAGCGCGCGGCCTACGCGATCCTGTTCCACCTCATCCACGACGGTCCGCAGCGCACCAGCAAGCTGGCCGAGACGCTGCACGCCGAGATCTCCACGATCAGCAGGCAGAGCAGCTCGCTGGTCCAGCACGGCCTGGTCGAACGCCAGGCCGATCCCGAGGACGGCCGCGCCTGCCTGCTGGCGCCAACGCCCGAGGGACTGCGGGTGTTCGAGGAGAACCGCAGGCAACGAAACATGTGGCTGGCAACGGTGCTGGCCGACTGGCCGGAAGAGGACCGGACCAAGCTCAACGAGTTACTGGACCGCCTCAACACCGGTATTGAGCAATCGATTCCACAGGCCGACCAAGCGTCGGCGCACGCCAAGGGGGCGCACGAATGACGAGTCCTACCCGACAACAGCCGGCACCGCCCGGTGCGGCGAGCGCGGAGGAGGAGGGGCCGCGGCTGACGCATCGGCAGATCATCACGATCCTGTCGGGGCTGCTGCTCGGCATGTTCCTCGCCGCGCTCGACCAGACGATCGTGTCCACCGCGATCGTCAAGATCGCCAACGACCTCAACGGTTACGACCTGCAGGCGTGGGCGACCACGGCGTACCTGATCACCGCGACGATCGCGACGCCGCTGTACGGCAAGCTGTCCGACATCTACGGGCGCAAGCCGTTCTTCCTCACCGCGATCTCGATCTTCGTGGTCGGGTCGATCCTGTGTACGTTCGCCAACTCGATGTACATGCTGGCCGTGTTCCGCGCCATCCAGGGGCTCGGTGCCGGTGGTCTGATGTCGCTGGCACTGACCATCATCGGCGACATCGTGCCGCCGCGTGAGCGGGCCCGCTACCAGGGCTTCTTCATGGCCGTCTTCGGTACCTCGACGGTCATCGGCCCGGTGCTCGGTGGCGTGTTCTCCGGCCAGGACACCCTGGCCGGCATCGACGGCTGGCGCTGGGTCTTCCTGATCAACGTGCCGATCGGCATCATCGCGCTGTTCGTCGTGGCGAAGGTGCTCAACGTTCCGCACAGGCCGCGCAAGAGCAGGGTCGACTGGTTCGGTGGTATCGCGCTCGCGATCGCCGTCGTGCCACTGCTGCTCGTCGCCGAACAGGGCCGCGACTGGGGCTGGGGCTCCACCGGAGCCGTGCTCTGCTACGCGGTCGCCGCGTTCGGTGTGGTGCTGTTCCTGTTCGTCGAGTACGTGATGAAGGACGCCGCGCTGATCCCGTTGCGGCTGTTCAAGAACGCCACGTTCAGCGTCGCGATCCTCGGCGGCGTGATCGTCGGTGTCGCCATGTTCGGCGGCCTGTCGATGATCCCGCAGTACTACCAGGTGGTGCGGGGCTACTCGCCGACCGCGTCCGGTCTGCTGATGATCCCGCTGGTGCTCGGCATCATGTCCGGCTCGATGATCTCGGGTCAGATCACCGCGCGGACGGGGCGCTACAAGTTCCTGCCGGTGACCGGTACCGCGCTGATCACGGTCGGCATGGTGCTGTTCGCGACGTTGATCAAGTACGACAGCCCGCTGTGGCAGCCGCTGGTGTTCTCGCTGGTGATCGGCCTCGGCCTCGGTGGCTGTATGCAGACGCTGATCATCGCGGTGCAGAACGCCGGCCCGCGCAGTGACATGGGTGTGTCGACCGCGGCCGCGACGTTCTTCCGGCAGATCGGTGGCACGCTCGGGGTGGCGGTCTTCCTGACCATCCTGTTCAACGCGCTGCCCGGCAAGCTGGCCGACGCGTTCGGCGGGACGCTGCCTGCCGGGATGTCCGGTGGTGCGGACAGCCTCGCCACCAACACCAGCGGTATCCAGAGCCTGCCCGAGGCGGTCAAGGTTCCGGTGCTGACCGGCTTTACCAACTCGATGGTGGTCGTGTTCTGGGTCGGTGCGGCGGTCGCGCTGCTGGCCTGCCTGGTGCTGATGTTCATGCGCGAGATCCCGCTCAAGACCGGGGCACCGGCGCCGCCCATCGAGGGTGGCGAGGCACTGGCCGAGGCGGAAGCCAAGGAACAGACCGCGGACGACACCTGGGCCGACGCGGAGGCGGCGCTCGCCGAACCCGAGCCCGAACTGGTCGCCGCCGGCAGGCATGCCGCGCCGACCGAGAACGGACACGGCCGGTACCAGCTCGCCGAGCAGACCGCGCCGTTCGCGACCGTGACGACAGGAATGAGCAGCCCCGTGGACACCGACGGTCAGCCGATCAGCGGACACATCCGCAGGCAGGACGGTTCGTCCGTACTGGGCGCCGCGCTGACCCTGATCGACCAGCGGGGCAGGCAGGTCTCGCGGGCGACCGCGGGTGGCGACGGCGGCTACACCATCAACGCGCCGGGCGAGGGCACCTACGTGCTCATCGTGTCGGCAAGCGGGCACCAGCCGCAGGCCTCCAGCGTGGTCGTCGGCAATGGTCCGGCGCGGGTCGACCTGACGCTGGTCGGCTCGGGTGAGCTGACCGGGTTCGTGCGGCTCGCCGGAACGGGCGACCCGCTGCCCGGGGTGACCGTGACGCTGACCGACTCGCGCGGGGAGGTCACCGGTGCCTCGATCACCACGAACGAGGGCGCGTACGCGTTCCACGGCGTGGGTTCGGGCAACTACACGCTGGTCGCCAGCGCCGAGCGGATGCGGCCCACGGCCGTCATGCTCACGGTGCCCGAGAGCGGTCTGCTGCGGCAGGACGTCGAGCTCGCCTCGGCCGTCGTGCTCGCCGGCACGGCCCGCACCGAGGGCGACCGCCCGGTGCCGGACGCCCGGATCACCGTGCTCGACGCGGACGGCAACGTCGCGGCCGTGGCCAGGACCGATTCGGAGGGCCGGTACGTGATCAGCGACCTGCCCGAGGGTGACTACACGGTCGTCGCCAGCGGCTACCCGCCCGCGACCAGCCAGGTGAACCTGCCCGGCGGCGGCGAGGCACGCCACGACGTGCGCCTCGGCTACGAGCAGGTGATCGACGAACTGGCGACGCCGACGGAGGAGTCATGACCACCGGGTTGCACGCGCAGATCCGTACTGCCCAGGGCTGGGCGGTCGAGAACGCCGTGCTGACCGTGACCGACATGAGCGGCCAGCAGGTCGCCAGGGCTGTCAGCGACGCCGCGGGGGTGGTGGACACCGCTCCGCTGCCCCCCGGCGTCTACACGGCGGTGCTCACCACCGCCGGCTACGCCCCGGTGGCCAGGACCGCGCAGATCGGCTCGGACGGTACCGGTTCGCTCGGCGAGATCCCGCTGGCACCGATGGCGGGGGCGGTCGAGCTGCCCCCGCCCGGCCCGTGGACGATCGACCCGGTGCACTCGACGGTGGTCGCCACCGCGCGGCACCTGGGTATCGCGAGCATCAAGGCCCGGTTCAGCGACGTGGGCGGCCGGATCACCGTCGGCCGCCCGATCGAGCAGTCGTCGGTGCAGGCCGAGATCAAGGCGGCGAGCATCGACACCGGCATCCGGATGCGGGACGACCACCTGCGTTCGCCGGACTTTCTCGATGTCGAGGCGTATCCGACGATCGCGTTCGAGAGCACGGGGCTGCGCCAGCGCGGCGCGGACACGTGGACGCTGGCCGGCGATCTCACCCTGCACGGGGAGACGCGGTCGGTGGAGCTGGACCTGACCTACGGCGGGTACGGACCCGACCCGTGGGGCGGCGTGCGGGTCGCGTTCCATGCGGAGACCCAGCTGCACCGCAACGACTTCGCGATCAACTACAGCGCGATGGTGCGGGCGGGCGTCGCTGCGATCGGCACCACGGTCAAGATCGAACTCGACATCGAGGCTGTTCAGGGCGAGTCGCTACCGGAAATGTGAACCCGGTTCGGCACGCGGATCTTACGCGAATTCGATAACGGATACCGGAAATCCACCCTTCGGATGAGTGAGGTTCGGCGGGGGCACGTAGGCTTCGCGGAGTGAGTGTCGTCTACGCCGCCCCCGAAGGCCTCGGTGTGGGCTGGCTGGATACCGCCGGCCCACTGCTCGTGTGGGTCATCGTGCTCAGTTTCGTGTTCGTCGAATGCGCGTTGATCGTCGGCCTGTTCCTGCCGGGCGATTCGCTGTTGTTCGCGGCGGGAGTGGTGCTGGCCGGGCACGGCGCGGACGCCAACGCGTGGCTGCTGTCGATCGCGGCGCTTGTCGTCGCGGTGGTCGGGAACCAGGTGGGCTACTACATCGGGCGGCACACGGGAACGAAGTTCATCGCCAGACGCGGTGGTCGCGTGCTGAACCGGGCGAACCTCGACAGGGCGAGAGAGTTCCTCGACCGCAAGGGCTTCTTCGCGATCGTCGCCGCCCGGTGGATCCCGTGGGTGCGCACGCTCGCCCCGCTCATCGCCGGCGCCGCCCGGATGGACCCGCGCCGCTTCCTCACCGCGACGGCGCTCGGTGGCCTGCTGTGGGTGCCGACGCTGGTGCTGCTCGGGTACTACGGCGCCGGCCTGCTGGACGCGATTCCGTGGGTGAAGTCGGTGGTCATGTGGCTCTCGATCGCGTTCTTCATCGGCGGCACGGCGTTCGGCGTGGTGCGGTACCGCCAGGAGATGCGCCGCCCCGTCGACACCGGCAACGGCCGCGGCGACGTCGACCCGGAAGAACTCCGCCGCGCAGCCTAAGCACGCGAGTCGAGCCTTCCACGTGCCCGAGTCGAGCCTTCCGCGTGCTCGAGTTAGGCGTTCCGGGTGCGCGAGTCGAGGATTCCGCGTGCCCGAGTTAGGCGTTCCGGGTGCGCGAGTTGGGATTCCGCGTGCGCGAGGTGGGCGTTCCGGGTGGCCGCGTAGCGGGGTGGAGAGGTCTGGCTGGGGCTCGACTTACTCGACTTCGCCATTTGTGGCGTAGCCGGTGGGTCCACCGGGACGAGGGAGCCTTCGCTCAACACCCCCGACCTCAGGAGTTCGGGTCTGCCCAGACCTCCAGCTGGATCCCGTCGGGATCACGGAAAACGACCACGGCCGAGCCGGGCAGGGTGCGCGACGCCTTGGCGGGGGTGTACGTCACCCCGTAGTCGGCCAGGCGCTGTTCCCACTCCTTGAGCTCGAAGTAGGACTCCACCTTGAAGGCGACATGGTCCAGGCCCGTGCGGCGTTCGTCGAAATCGCCGCGTTCGGTGTTCGGATGTTGGACCAGGACCACCGAGAAGGCATCGGCCTCAGCTCGCATCATCACCTTGCGGATGCCCGTCTCCGGGTCCTCTCGGCGCGCGACTTCCTTCAGCTGCAGCACCCGCTCGTACCACGGGACACTGCGGTCCACGTCCGTCACCGTGAACGCGAGGTGATGCACGCTGGTCAGCGTCGACATTCGGCGGGCCGTCCTTTCCGGGGTTCCCTCCCTCCAGCGACAAGGCTACCGACCAAAAGCGCCAATCTCCGTTGTCCACAGAATCTGTGGATAACTTCGAGTTGTCCCCACAGGCTGTGGACAACTCGTCAGCGGCCGCCGCCGGCGGTCAGTACCGAGCCCGTTGCGTAGGAGGCCGCCGGGCACAGCAGCCACAGCACCCCTTCGACTGTTTCCGCAGGTAGACAAGGTCTTCCGAGGGGTACCGAAGGCGCCACGCGTGCCAATCGATCCGGCGGGCCGAGCGCCGCGTGTACGCCCGTATCGACCAATCCCGGCGCCACGGCGCTCACCCCGCACGCTCTCCCGCGCGACCTCCGACCGAGTCCGAACGTGAGGGTTTCCACAGCCGCCTTCGTCGCCACGTAGTGCACCGCACACGCCCGCAGCACCGTTCGCGGCGGAGCGCGAGCACAACGTGGTGATCAACTACGTCCCGGACGCGCGGAGGCGACGGACGAGGCCGCCGACTCCGTGCGGCTGCGCGGGCGGCGGGCGCTGACCGTATGGGCGATGTGTCGGCCGAGCAGGACGCGGCCGCGGGTCAACAACGCGGCGATCGTCGGGGAGACCCCGGGCCGGCTCGACGAGCAGAGTCGGCACCTGCACAAGGCGGCGCCGACACCCCGGCTGCCACCCGTCACGATCAAGGTCATATGGCGAAGTTGACCAGCGGCAGGTTTTCCAGCACAAGATCCGCCCGCGCGGCCGTCGGCTGCACGAGATCGGCGTTGCGCTGGTCCGAGCCGAGCGCGCGCTGCCGCGCCTCGACCAGGGTGCGGCCATAGCGCCGGTGCCTGGTCACCAGCCGTTCGATGCGTTCCGGCTCGTCCGGCGCCAGGAACCACACCTCGTCGAGCAGCCCGCGCACGTCGCCCCACGGATCGGCCTCGACCAGCAGGTAGTTGCCTTCCGTGATCACCAGCGGGACGTCCGGCGGCACCGCGACGGCACCCGCGATCGGCTCCTCGATCTCCCGCCGGAACTCCGGCGCGTAGACCGTCTCCTTGGCCTCCCTGAGCCGCCGCAACAGGTGCACGTACCCGTAGCCGTCGAACGTATCCGGTGCGCCCTTGCGCTCCAGCCGGCCCAGCCGCCGCAGTTCGACCTGCGCCAGGTGGAACGCGTCCATCCCGACGACCGCGGCCCGCGTGCCGAGTACGTCGGCGAGGCCGCGGGCGAGCGTGGTCTTGCCCGACGCGGGCGCCCCCGCGATGCCCAGCATGGTCCGGCGGCCCCCGGCCACCAGTGCCTCGGCGCGTTCGAGTAGCTCGTCGAAGGACGTCATCGTGCTCCTATCCGCTGGACCCAGGACCGGGGTCCGCTGTGCCGCACCCGTTCGGCGGCGACCTCGTTGGCGAACCGGATCAGCTCCGGCAGCTCGAATTTCCCCAAACCGTAGGCGAACGCGCCGTGCCAGACATCGCCCGCGCCGAGGGTGTCCCGTGCCTCGACCACGGGAACGCGCACCTCGCCGGAATCGCGCGAAGTCCACCAGCGCACCGGATCCGGCCCCGCGGTGAGCACGACGGTGCCGACCCCGCGGTCCAGCAAATCGCGCGCGGATCCGGCGAACCGCGCCGAGCAGGCCGCGTAGTCGACCAGCGGCAGCAAGTCGTCGAACACCGGCTTCCAGCTGCCCGCGTCCAGCACGACCGGCACCTCACGCTCCCGCGCCCAGCGCGCGACGCCCAGCGCCAGCCGCGGATGATGCCCGTCCACCAGAACCGTCCGCGCCTTGACTTCGAAGGCCGGAAGCTCCACAAGCGACTGCCCGGCGTTGCGGGACACCACGGTGCGCTCGCCGTCGCGCTCACGCACCGCCACCGCGCTCAACGCGGGCGGGTGCGTGGAATCCGGGGCCGCGTCGATCACCTCGACCCCGTGCGCGGCAAGATCCGCCCGGGCGAGTGCCGCCAGCGGATGCGGGCCGAGCGCGGTCAGCAGCGTCGCGCTGTCGCCGAGCGCGGCAACGGTGACGGCCGCGTTCGTCGCGGGACCACCGGCCGCCACCTCGACCGAGCGGCTCTGCACCTTCTCACCGGGCGCGGGCAGCTCGTCGACTCGTTGCACCACGTCGATCGTGCACAGGCCGGCGAGCAGGACGGTCACGACCGGGACGGTAGAGACCTCTATGCTGCCACCGCAAGCGTTTGCGCAAACGCTTGCCGGGAACGGGAGCAGGTGCATGCCGCAAAGCAAGTCGACCAGGCCCACCCAGCGGGACATCGCGGAGCTGGCCGGGGTCTCGATCACCACCGTCTCACACGTCGTGAACGGCACCCGCGCGGTGGCCCCGGAAACGAAGGCCGCCGTGCTCCAGGCGATCGAGGAGACCGGCTACACGGGTGACGTCATCGCGCGCTCCCTCGTCACCGGGGGCACGCGGTCGCTCGGGGTCGCGATCTCGCTGCTGGCCAATCCGTACTTCGCGGCGCTGATGCAGGCCATCGAACGCGAGGCGGCGCTGGCCGGGTACACCGTGCTGCTCGCCGACACCCACGACTCCGTCGAGACCGAGCAGAACACCGTGCGCACGCTGCGTTCCCGCCGTGTCGAGGGAATGTTGCTCACCCCGGCGCCCGGCGACGCGAAGGTGATCAACGAACTGATGTCGCTCGGCGTGCCGCTGGTGCTGCTCGACCGCCTCACCACGCGCACCGATGTCGATCAGGTCGGCGCCGAGAACATCCAGTCCACGTCCGCGCTCACCGAGCATCTCGCCGCCCGCGGGCACCGGCGCATCGGCTTCGTCAGCGGCTCACCCGGGCTGTCCACCAGTGAGGAGCGCATCCTCGGCTACCGGCTCGGGCTCGGCCGCGGCGGGCTGGTCTGGAATCCGGAGCTGGTGGCGTCCGGCCGGTCGTCCCGTGACGGTGGCGCCGAGGCGCTGCGGGCGCTGTGCAGCCTGCCGGAACCGCCGACGGCGCTCGTCGTCGGCAACGACAGCATGATGGTTGGTGTGCTGCACGAGGCCCGCCGGATGGGCCTGAAGATCGGCACGGACCTCGCGGTCGCCGGCTACGACGACGCCGAGTGGGCCGATCTCGTCGAACCGCCGCTGACCACGATGGCACAGCCCATCGAGGAGATCGGCCGCAACGCCGTGCGCCTGCTGCTGGCCCGCATCAAGAATCCGGACCGGGCGCCGGAAACGCGGAGGCTCCCGCCGAAACTCATGCATCGCGAGTCGTGCGGCTGCTGAGCGTCGCGGCGGCTTCGAGCAACATCCACGCGCCCACCTGAACGGACAGATCTCGTGCGGGGTCGCCGACCGGCGATCGTGGTGCGGGTGCGGACCAGTCCGCGCTGAACAGCGGTCCGCCCGGCGCTTCGGCCGCGCCCTCCCAGCACGCGCGGGCCGAATCGAGCACGAGGTCCCGTGCCGCGTCGGCCTCCGGTCCCGGCGGAATCCGTTGCGCCGCAACGGCGAGATAGCGGGCGAGGATTCCGGCGAACAGCCCGCCGTCACCACCGCCCTGGCCCATCAGCACCCCGCCGGGTGCGCAATGTGCCGCCACCGCACGGATCGTCCGCGCCGCGGCGTCCATTTCGGACAGTTCGACGCAGGTGCCGAGGAAGACTCCTTGGCAGTAGGTGTAAATCACCTGGACCAGCTCACCGGAGTCCACCCGCAACCCGTCCCACACGAGCCCGGTTCCCGGATCCACGAGCGTGGCTTCCATCCAGGCCAACAGTTCCCGCGCGCGTTGGGTATCGCCGGTACGCGCATGCAGGATCGCGGCGGGCCCGTTGGACGGCGTGTTCTTGAACCGGTCGTTCCTGCGCCACCAGATCCCGCCGCCACCATCGGGCGTCCACGCGCTGCGTAACTCGGCGAGGATCACCCCTACGTCGCGGCCCGTGCGCTGCAGCGCCAGCCCGAGCCACGCCATGTCGTCGTAGTAGTCGTTGGTCCATTTCCCGAAGTTGCGCAGCCGGATCGAGGAGACGAACCGGTCGATCACCGCCGTCCGCGCCGGGGTGGGCTCGCGGTGCTGCGCGTCGACGAGGCAGTCCAGCAGATGCGCCTGCCACCAGTAGTTCCAGTGCCAGTGCAGGCGCTGATCCGGGCTCGGCGGCCAGCCGCTGCGGCCCAGCACGGTGCCCGGTAACCCCCATATCCTGCGCAGATGGCGCGTGACGATCGCCCGCTCCGCCGCGGCGGCCCACTCGCGATGCATGGATCCATGATGAGGCTCCAGGACCGCACGGCGCGACCGCAGGAAATTGGCACTCGACATGCCGCACGGTCTGCCTAGGCTCGCAGGTATGGCGCTGCTGACCTGTCCGCTGTGCGAGGCCACCTGCGGCCTCGATGTCACGTTCGACGGCCACCGGGTGACCGGTGTGCGCGGAGACGCCGAAGACGTCTTCTCGAAGGGCTACATCTGCCCGAAGGGCGCGTCGATCGGCGCGCTGCACCACGATCCCGACCGGCTTCGCGCACCGCTGGTCAAACGGGACGGCGAGTTCGTCGAGGTGTCGTGGGAGGAGGCGTTCGCCGTCATTGAGGAGCGGCTGACGCCAATGCTCGCCGAGCGCGACACAATCGCCGCGTACGTCGGCAACCCCACGGTGCACAACCTCGCCAGTGCGCTGTACAGCCGCGTGTTTTTCAAAGCGCTGGGCACCAAGAACTTCTACACCGCCGGCAGCGTGGACCAGCTGCCCAAGCATTACTCCTCCGGCTACCTCTTCGGCGACGCGTTCACCATCCCGGTGCCCGATGTCGACCGCACGAAGCACCTGCTGGTGCTCGGCGCGAATCCGTTGGTGTCCAACGGAAGCCTGATGACCGCACCCGACATGCGCGGCAGGCTGCGGGCGATCCGCGAGCGCGGCGGCAAGGTCGTGGTGGTCGATCCCCGGCGCTCCCGCACCGCGCAGGTCGCCGACGAGCACCACCCGATCCGGCCCGGCACCGACGCGCTCCTACTGTTCGCGCTGGTCAACGTGCTGTTGGAGGAGAACCTCGCGACGCCTGTGGAACCGGTCGACGGCATGGCGCGGATTGCCCAACTGGCGCGCGACTTCACGCCCGACTCGGTCGCGCCGGTCACCGGCATCGACGCGGCCGAGATCCGCCGGATGGCCAGGGAACTGGCGGCCGCCGACAGCGCCGCGGTGTACGGCCGGATCGGCACGACCACGCAGGCGTTCGGCACGCTCACCAGCTGGCTCGTCGACGTGCTGAACGTGCTCACCGGCAACCTCGACAAGCCCGGCGGCGTGATGTTCCCGCTCGCCGCGGCGGGTCAGGTCAACAGCGCGCCGGGCAAGCGCAGGCCGTTCGCCACCGGCCGCTGGAAGAGCCGGGTGCGCGGACTGCCCGAGGTGTTCGGCGAACTGCCGGTCGCGGCGCTCGCCGAGGAGATCAGCACCCCGGGCGAGGGCCGGATCCGCGCGCTGATCACCGTCGCGGGCAACCCGTGCCTGAGTTCGCCGAACGCCGACCGGCTCGCGGAAGCGTTGCCACAGCTGGATTTCATGCTGTCGCTGGACGTCTACCTCAACGAGACCACCCGGCACGCGGACGTGATCCTGCCCGGTCCGACGCCGCTGGAGCGTTCGCACTACGACGTCGCGCTCTACCAGCTCGCGGTGCGCAATGTCGCGAACTACACGCCCGCCGCGCTACCCAGCCACCTGCCGCAGGAGTGGGAAACCCTGTTGCGGCTCACCGGAATCGTCACCGGGCAGGGCCCGGACGCCGACATCGCGGCGCTGGATTCCTTCGCCGCGGCGCAAATCGCGCAGCGGGCCGGGCTCGACCCCACGGTCGCGGGCGACCGGACCGGACCCGAGCGCCTGCTCGACCTGATGCTGCGTGCCGGGCCGTACGATCTGACGCTCGCCGACCTCGAAGCGGCGCCGCACGGCGTCGACCTCGGTCCGCTCCGGCCGCGCCTGCCGGACGTGCTGAGCACCGCCAGCGGCAAGATCGAACTGGCGCCCGAGGCCGTCGTGTCGGACGTGCCGAGGCTGGCCGCCGAACTGCGCCGCGGCGCGGACGACATGGTGCTCATCGGCCGCAGGCACCTGAGCTCCAACAACTCCTGGATGCACAACCTCGAACCGCTGGTACGCGGGCAGAACCGGTGCACGATGCTGGTGCACCCGCAGGACGCGCGGCGGCTCGGGCTCGTCGACGGCGGGCTCGCGGTGGTCAACTCGAAGACCGGCAAACTGGAGGTGCCGGTCGAGGTGAGCGACGAGATCCGGCCCGGCGTGGTGAGCATCCCGCACGGCTGGGGCCATGACCAGCCGGGTACGAAGGCCGCGGTCGCCGCCGCGCACGCCGGCGTCAACAGCAACCTGGTCGCCGACGAGACGCTGCTCGACGCGTTGTCGGGCACGGCCGTGCTCAACGGCATTCCGGTGGAGGTGTCACCAAGCCTGGGTTAGGTCGGCGTGCTGCCGGATCCAGGTGTGCATCACGATGCCCGCCGCGACCCCGGCGTTGATCGAACGCGTGCTGCCGAACTGGGCGATCGACACGACGAGCGAGGCCGCGTCCTGGGCTTCCGGCGACAGACCCGGCCCCTCCTGCCCGAACAGCAGCACGCAGTCGCGGGGCAGCTCGGCGGTTTCGACCGGCCGCGCGCCGGGTGTGTTGTCGACCGCGACGATGGCGAGGTTCCGCTCGGCGGCGAACGCGAGCAGGCCCGCGACGTCCGGATGGTGCTCGAGGCGCTGGTAGCGATCGGTCACCATGGCGCCGCGCCGGTTCCAGCGGCGGCGGCCGACGATGTGCACCGCGGCCGCGGCGAACGCGTTCGCGGTGCGGACGACGGTGCCGATGTTGTGGTCGTGCTGGAAGTTCTCGATCGCGACGTGGAACGGGTGCCGCCGGGTGTCCACGTCGGCGACGATCGCCTCGCGGCGCCAGTAGCGGTAGGCGTCCACGACGTTGCGCCGGTCGCCGTTCGCGAGCAGTTCAGGGTCGTACCGGTCGTCGCTCGGCCACTCGCCCGGCCACGGCCCGACGCCGACCTCCTCGCGCTGGGTCCATTCGGTGGGCCCGGCCTCTTCCAACTCCACCAGGTAATTCTGCGTCAGACCTGCCGGACCTGATGCGTCGGTGCACCGTCGCGGTGCTTCCACCGCTGGTAGGCGCCCACGTAGGAGAAGACGAGCAGCGCCAGCGCGACGGCGGCGACGAGCGGCAGCAACGACCGCGGGAATACCGTGCCGTAGATGTAGTACGCGTTGAACCCGCCGGGTAGCGGCCCGAGGCCCTGCAGACTGCGGAAGTAGTCCTCCAGCGCGGTCAGCGGGCACGAAATGGGGAACACGTTGACCGCGACGCCCCAGATCGCGAAGAAGATGTGCACGAAAATGCTCTTCGGCCAGCGCCAGGCCAGGAACCCGCCAAGGCCGATGTACAGCAACGCCAGAATATGCACGCCGACGGTGACATCGGCCAGCACTCTCGCGATCGACACCCCTGCCCGCCCCCTTTCACAAACCCCTTACATTCGACGTTACTCCGGATTCCCTGAGAAACGCCGATAAATGAACGCGGGGTCCACTACATGGGGTGGTGTTGATCACCCGGGGCGTGGGGTCACTTCAGTCCGAGATCGTCCAGATCCAGCAGGTAGCGGTAGGCCAGGCCGGCCTGCTCGATGGCCTCGCGCGCACCGGTGTCGCGGTCCACGACCGTGGCCACGCCGACGACCGTCGCGCCCGCCTCGCGCAGCGCCTCGACCGCGGTGAGCACGCTGCCGCCGGTGGTGGAGGTGTCCTCGACGGCCAGCACCCGCTGTCCGGCGACCTCCATGCCCTCGATGCGGCGCTGCATCCCGTGCTGCTTGGCGCTTTTGCGCACCACGAACGCGTCCAGCACCATGCCCTCCGCCGCGGCGGAGTGCAGCATCGCGGTGGCGACCGGGTCGGCGCCGAGGGTGAGCCCGCCCACGGACACGTAGTTCCAGTCGGAGGTCAGCTGGCGCAGCAGCTTCCCGATCAGTGGCGCGGCCGCGTGGTGCAGCGTCGCGCGCCGCAGGTCGATGTAGTAGTCGGCTTCCTTGCCGGAGGACAGCGTGACCTTGCCGTGTACCACGGAAAGCTCGGTGACGAGCCTGGCCAGTTCGAGTTTTGCCGCTTGATCCAACCCCGGAGTCTGCACACCCGGAGTCTTACACGGGCCCGCGCTAGGTCCGATCCCGGCCCGCGACCAGCCCGCTGATCCGCCGCAGCAGGCCACGCGGCAGCAGCCCGCCGATGAGCACCACGGCCTTGTACTGCACGCTCGGAATCGAGATCACCTTGCCGCGCCGCAGATCCGCGAGCGCGTCGGCGACCACCCGGTCCGGTTTGAGCCAGAACGACTTCGGGCCCGACTTCTCCAGCCCGGCCCGGTCGTGGAACTCGGTGCTCACGAATCCGGGGCACAGCGCCATCATCCGCACCCCGGGCGGCAACGCGGCGGCGATGCCCTCGGAGAACGCGGTGACCCAGTTCTTGCTCGCGGTGTAGGTGGAGCCGCGGCCGGAGAAGAACCCGGCCACGCTGGAGACGTTGATGATGTCGCCGCTGCCGCGTTCGATCATGCCCGGCAGTACCGCGCGCGTCAGCTGCTGCACGGCGGTGACGTTGATGTCGAGCTGGCGCTGCAGATCCTCCGGCGACGCCGTCCAGAACTCGCCCGCGAGCCCGATTCCGGCGTTGTTCACGAGCAGGTCCACCGGGTCCTTCGCGAGCCGGCCGGCGACCAGCTCGCGGCCCTCGACGGTGGCGAGGTCGGCGGGCAGCACCGTGGCGGTGATGCGGTGCCGCTCCGACAGTTCGCTCGCGAGCGCTTCCAGCCGCTGCCGGTCGCGCGCAACGAGCACGAGGTCGCTGCCCTCGCGGGCGAGTTTGCGGGCGAACTCGGCGCCGAGCCCGGAGCTGGCGCCGGTGATGAGCGCGGTTGTCACGCCGGGCCCTGCTGGTGGTCCTGCGGGTGCTTGAGCTGTTGCGGGGTGGTGGGCGCGGGGGCCGGTGTCTGGGCCTGCTGCCAGTGCCTGCCGCTGCCCTCATCGTCGAAAGGGTCGACGATGTCGGCGATCTCGCCGAGGTCGCGCAGCAGCCGCTCCAGCCGCGACGGTCCGGCCTGCGGGGCGACGCTGCCGAGCACCCACTCGCTCTCCAGCCATGCCACGCCGACGTCTCCGCCGAGCGCGTCCGCGGCGTCCACCAGCTCCTGCGTGATCACGCGGCGGGCGCCCTCGGGATCGTCGGCGAACGCGTACCGCTGGCCGACCGGGCCGAGCAGCTCCGGCATGTCGGCGCGCTGGAAGGGGACGCTGGCCAGCCACAGCTCGACGAGCACCGGGTGCACGCGGTTGCAGCGCACGGCGACCACCACGGCGGGGATCTGGCCGTCGGCCTCGATGTCGAACACGAACACCGGCCGTCGTCCGTCGGAGGTGAAGGTCGAGCCGGCCACCACGTTGACCGCGGTCTCCGCGCTGAAGTACCCGATCGCGCCACCGGACCACTGCCTGGCGAGCCGCTCGTCCTCCTCGACGAACTGCCATCCGCGCAGGTCGGCCCAGCGCTGGCGCTCGCGGTTACGCGAACCCTCCCTGGTCCGGTCGGCGGCGAGCAGCACCAGCCCGGCCACCAGTGCGACGGCGGCGATCACGAACCAGACCCACGCTGGAATACCCACGCGCCCAGGGTATCGCCACGGCCCGCCGAACCAAGATCAGCGGGCCGTGTCGCAACCACTCGTTAGTGTGCCGGGTTGTCGCTCGCGCAGAGCGCTCGCCTTGACGTCTCCGCCGCGAATGGCCTGAACCACGGCATCGGGAACTCCTCCACCTCGATCGGCTCGCGTACCGGCGGCTCGAGCTTGTCCGCGCGCGCACTGTCTCAGGCACCGTGGTCGGCAAGCCACCCACTGCGGCTTTGACCTCGACATCAGCCAGTTCGACGCCAACGCGCCGCATGTGGGCGATGAGTGTCGCCGTATCCAGGGTTCACCTCTTGCCAACCCCGCACCGTGTGCCAGATCGCCTCGGAGACGGAGCTCTCTGGTCGGTGTTCACGCCCTCGTCACGGTGAGCGTGTCACTCGCCTCCAGGGCCGGGATGTCCACGCGCACCGTGTCGCCGTCGCGGATCTCGCCTGCCAGCAGCTTCTTCGCCAGCTGGTCGCCGATCGCCGACTGCACGAGCCGCCGCAGCGGGCGGGCGCCGTAGATCGGGTCGAAGCCGTTGAGCGCGAGCCATTCGCGGGCGCCGTCGGTGACGTCCAGGGTGAGCCGCCGCTGCGCGAGCCGCTGGGCGAGCCGCGCCACCTGGATGTCCACAATGGACGTGAGCTGCTCGGTGTCCAGCGCGTGGAACACCACGATGTCGTCCAGCCGGTTGAGGAACTCCGGCTTGAAATGCCGCTGCACCACCGACATCACCGCGTCCGTGCGCTGCCGCTCGTCCATCGACGCGTCCGCGATCGCCTGCGAGCCCAGGTTCGACGTCAGCACCAGGATGGTGTTGCGGAAGTCGACCGTGCGGCCCTGGCCGTCGGTCAGCCGCCCGTCGTCGAGCACCTGCAGCAGCACGTCGAACACGTCCGGGTGCGCCTTCTCGACCTCGTCCAGCAGCACCACCGAGTACGGGCGCCGCCGCACGGCTTCGGTGAGCTGGCCGCCCTGGTCGTAGCCGACGTACCCGGGCGGCGCGCCGACCAGCCGTGCGACGCTGTGCTTCTCGGAGTACTCGCTCATGTCGATGCGGGTCATCGCCCGCTCGTCGTCGAACAGGAACTCCGCGAGCGCCTTCGCCAGCTCGGTCTTGCCGACACCGGTGGGCCCGAGGAACAGGAACGAACCGGTCGGCCGGTCCGGGTCCGCGACACCCGCGCGGGTGCGGCGCACCGCGTCGGCGACCGCCGTGACGGCCTCCCGCTGCCCGACGACGCGACGACTCAGTTCCTCCTCCATCCGCAGCAGCTTGCCGGTCTCGCCTTCGAGCAGCCGCCCGGCGGGGATACCGGTCCACGCGCTCACCACGTCGGCGACGTCGTCCGCACCGACCTCTTCCTTGAGCATGACGTCGGCACGTTCGGCCGTCGAAGCCTGTGCGGCCTCGAGGTCCTTCTCCAGCGCGGGGATCTTGCCGTAGCGCAGTTCGGCGGCCCGCCCGAGATCCGCGTCGCGCTCGGCGCGGTCGGCCTCGCCGCGCAGCTGCTCCAGCTGCTCCTTGAGGTCGCGGACCCGCTCGATGGAGCCCTTCTCGTTCTGCCAGCGGGTAGTCAGCGCGGACAGTTCCTCCCGCTTCTCCGCGAGCTCGGCACGCAGCGCGGCCAGCCGCTCCTTCGAGACGACGTCCTCCTCCTTCTCCAGCGCCATCTCTTCGATCTCCAGCCGTCGCACGGCACGCTCGACCTCGTCGATCTCGACGGGCCGGGAGTCGATCTCCATGCGCAGCCGGGACGCGGCCTCGTCCACGAGGTCGATCGCCTTGTCCGGCAGGAAGCGCGCGGTGATGTAGCGGTCGGACAGCGTCGCGGCCGACACCAGCGCGGCGTCGGTGATCCGGACACCGTGGTGCACCTCGTAGCGTTCCTTGAGGCCACGCAGGATGCCGATGGTGTCCTCCACCGACGGCTCGCCGACCAGCACCTGCTGGAAGCGCCGCTCCAGCGCCGCGTCCTTCTCGATGTGCTTGCGGTACTCGTCGAGCGTGGTCGCGCCGACCATGCGCAGCTCACCGCGGGCGAGCATCGGCTTGATCATGTTGCCCGCGTCCAGGGAGGACTCGGCGCCGCCCGCCGCTCCCGCGCCGACGATCGTGTGCAGCTCGTCGATGAACGTGATGACCTGGCCCGCCGATTCGGTGATCTCCTTCAGTACGGCCTTGAGCCGCTCCTCGAACTCACCACGGTACTTCGCCCCGGCGACCATCGAACCGAGGTCCAGCGCGACGACCTTCTTGCCCCGCAACGATTCCGGCACGTCCCCGGCCACGACCCGCTGGGCCAGGCCCTCGACGATCGCGGTCTTGCCGACGCCCGGCTCGCCGATCAGCACCGGGTTGTTCTTGGTGCGCCGGGACAGCACCTGCACCACGCGCCGGATCTCGGTGTCGCGCCCGATCACCGGGTCCAGCTCGCCCTTGCGGGCACGCTCGGTGAGGTCGACGCCGTACTTTTCCAGCGCCTTGAAGGTGCCCTCGGGATCGGGGCTGGTGATGCGGGCGGAGCCCCGCACGTTGGTGAACGCCTCGCGCAGCGCGTCGGCGGTGGCGCCGTGCCGCTTGAGCAGGTCGGCGACCTGGCCGCCCTCGGCCGCGAGCCCGACCATCAGGTGCTCGGTGGAGACGTACTCGTCGCCCATCTCGGTGGCGAGCTTCTGGGCGTGCGTCAGTGACTTGAGCGCGTACGTGTCGAACTGCGGCGTGGAAACGGTCGCGCCGGTGGCCGACGGCAGCCCGTTCGTGATCGGTTCCAGCTCCTTGTGGACCTGGTCCGGATCGGCGCCGACCGCCGTCAGCAGCGGTCCGGCGATTCCGTCGCTCTGCGCGAGCAGTGCGCCGAGCAGGTGCGCCGGTGCGATGCTCGGGTTGCCCGCCACGGTCGCCGCCTGTGCCGCCGACGAGATCGCCTGCTGGGTCTTCGTCGTCGGGTTGAAAGCGTCCATCCCCACACTCCATGTCGAAGTCTTGCCTGCTGACAGCCTGCAACAAAGGCCGTCGCCATGCATAACGTCAGAAAAGTTGAGTGTGTTCCGCTCAAGTCTGTCGATAACGCAGAAAGACCACGCCACCCGTGAACCGGCGCTCTTCGAGCAGTTCGAGCCGGTGGCGCACGCCTGGCGGAAGGTACGGTTTCCCGCCGCCGACGATGATCGGGTTGACGAACAGCTGGTACTCGTCCACGAGTCCGGCGCGCACGGCGTGGGCGGCCAGTTCCGGCCCGCCGATCCCGAGATCGTGCTCGGTGCGCTCCTTCAGCGCGCGGACGGCGTCCGGTTCGAACCTCGGCTCGATCCGCGTGCGCTTCGTGAGTGGTTCGCGCAGCGTGCCGGAGTAGACGATCTTCTCCGCGGCCTGCCAGATCCCGGCATAGTCCCGCATCGCCGGCGGGCCGTCGGCCAGCGATGGATCGGTCTCCCAGGCCGCCAGCGTCTCGTACATCCGCCGCCCGTACAGGTGGGTGCCGAGCGGGCGTTCGAGGTCGTTGATGAAGGCGTGCACCTCGTCGTCGGGTGCGCTCCAGTCGAAGTCGCCGTCCGGATCGGTGGTGTACCCGTCCAGCGACATGATCCCGGAGTAGATGAGTCGGCCCATGGGTTCAGTTTCGCGCATCGAGGACTGCGGTGGGCGCCACTTTCGCTTGCCGCGGAAATATTGCTCCTGACAACATTTGCCGCCGTGAAGACTCGGGAGGATGTGGCGGCCTTCGAGGTCCTGACGCGGGCGCTGGTCGGGATCTCGCTGGAGAGCCTCGACGTACTGGACGGGCGGGTGAGCCTGCCGCAATTCCGGCTGCTGCTCACCCTCGCCGGCCTCGGCAGGGTTCCCTCGACGAGGCTGGCGGCCGAGCTGCGACAGGGTGCTTCGGCCGTGACCCGCACGGTCGACCGGCTCGCGAAGGCCGGTCTGGTGGCACGGGGAACGGACGAACGCAACCGCAGCATCGTGACTCTCCAGGTCACCGAACTCGGCAGGCAGCTGGTCACCGACGTACTGGAGCGCAGGCACGCCCTGCTCGCCGAGGTGCTGGACCGCATGACCCCGGCACACCACGACGCCGCCGTCGAAGTGGCCGTCGAGTTCTGCCGCAACAGCGACCACGTCCCGGCCGTCGGTGCCGCCGGGCCCCTGCCGCTGTGAGCGCCCGGCCGAACCGCGCCGCGCATCTCGGGGACTTCACCCTGCGGCCGCGGGTTCTCCTCATCACGGTGATCGCGCTCGGTATCGGTGCCGCCTCGGCCGGTGCCGCGTGGACCCTGCTGCACCTCATCGGCCTGGTCACGAACCTCGTCTTCTACCGGCGTTTCGGATTCGAGCTGTTGGCTCCGGCCGACGCGGATGCGCCACCGTGGCTAGTCCTGCTGGCGCCCGTCGCCGGTGGTCTGGTGGTGGGGCTGATGGCCCGGTTCGGCTCGGAGAAGATCCGCGGCCACGGGATGCCCGAGGCGATCGAGGCGATCCTGGTCGGCGGGAGCCGGGTGTCCCCGCGAGTCGCGGTGCTCAAGCCCGTGTCCGCGGCGATCAGCATCGGCTCTGGCGGCCCGTTCGGCGCCGAAGGGCCGATCATCATGACCGGCGGAGCGGTGGGCTCGATCCTCGCCCAGCTGCTCAGACTGTCCGCCGACGAACGCAAGACGCTGCTGGTGGCCGGCGCCGCGGGCGGGATGGCCGCGACGTTCAACGCGCCGCTTGCGTCCGTACTGCTCGCCGTGGAGCTGCTGCTGTTCGAATGGCGCCCGCGCAGCCTGATCCCGGTGGCCGCCGCCGTGGCCGTCTCCACGGTATGCCGCGGCTGGATCCTGGGCGGCGATCCGGTGTTCCCGGTGGCGACCGACGTCCACCCCGGTCCGCTACCGACGGCGCTGACCGTGCTGGTCGGGCTGACCGGCGGTCTGCTCGCGGTGAGCGCCACCGCGCTGGTCTACCTGGCCGAGGACGCGTTCGCGAAGCTGCGGCTGCACTGGATGTGGTGGCCGATGCTGGGCGGTGTGGTCATCGGCGTCGGCGGGCTCATCGAGCCGCGCGCGCTCGGCGTGGGCTATGACGTGATCGACGGGCTGCTCACCGGCCGGGCCACGGTGTCGCTGATCATCGGCATCCTGACCGTGAAAACCTTGATGTGGGGGCTCTCGCTCGGCTCCGGCACGTCGGGCGGTGTGCTCGCGCCGGTGTTCATGATCGGTGGTGCGCTCGGCGCGCTCGAAGGCATGGTACTGCCCGATGTCTTTCCCGGATTCTGGGCGCTGGCGGGGCTCGCCGCGGTCGTCGGCGGCGTCATGCGGTCCCCACTGACGGGCGTGGTGTTCACGCTCGAGCTGACCCACGCGTGGAGTGATCTCCTGCCGCTGCTCGTCGCCTCGATGTCGGCCTACCTCGTGTCGGCGCTGGTGCTCAAACGTTCCGTGCTCACCGAGAAGATCGCGCGCCGCGGTCTGCACCTGACCAGGGAGTACAGCACCGATCCGCTGGAGACGTTCTTCGCGCACGAGGTGATGACCGAGGGGGCGGAGCGGCCGGCCGCCGGTCCGGTCGTGCTGCCCCAGTACACCCTGCGCGAGGTGGCCAATCTGTTCGCGGAGCACTCGATCACCGAAGCGCCCGTGGTCGATTCCGCCGAACCGGAGCGGACGCTCGGTGTCATCACGCTCGACCAGCTGCTGCACGCGCGCAGGCACGACATCAGGGAGGAGCGGCATCGCCAGCGGCTGTTGCCGGCGGCTGCTCGCTAGCGGCTCAGGAAACGTCGCCGGCGGGACGTACGGCCGCGCGCAGCCCCTCGTTCATCAGCTCCAGCCGGCTCGTCAGGGCTTTGACGTCCTCGTCGGTCCAGTCGTGCAGCGCGCCGCGGATGAACTCGATGTGCTGGTTGCGCCACCGTTTCATCAATGCCTCACCGGCTTCCGACACGCGCACCAGTGCGGCGCGGCCGTCCTCGGGTGCGGGACGCCGGTCGATCAGGCCGGCCGCGGCGAGCTGCGCGATCTGCCTGCTCACCACGGAGATGTCGACCATCTTGCGTTTCGCCAGCTCGGAGGGCCGGGACTCACCGTGCTGGAGGAGATCGCTCAGCAGCATCGCGGCCGCGGGGTGGAGCCCGTCCTCTTCGCTCTGCCACGATTGGCTGATCCAGGCGTGCTGGAGTTGTCCGGCGACGCGAAGTTGCCGCATCAGTTCGAGGCTCGCGTCCTCGCTGAGGGTCATCCGGGCCTCCGAGAAGCTTTATTGGTTGTCACATACAACTATACTGCAAGTAACGGGATAAAGCAGACATCGACGACGTGAGGCGGGTCACCTGCTCGATATTGCGCTGCCACCCGGACGGAGCAACTGTGCGGGCAAAACGCTCGTCGGCGGTTACTCTGCGAGCTAATAGTTTCCCACTTCCAGGCAGATTATTGACCATAGAGGGTGGAATATTAGTGATCGTTTCACGCAGTAACGGCCGTTCTGGCCTGCTACTGCGTTACGAACCGCTGCTATTGCGCGTTCGTGAATAATCGAGTCCGAGCATGAACGAGCACCCCGGAGCACTACGAAGCCCATGACCGCCGAACCCGTCAGTCCCGTCCCCCGGTCCACGCACCGGGTGGCGCCGCCGGCCGTTACCGCAATGGTCCGGCTCATTCGGGATTCCTGGGCGAAGGCGGAGCCGTACTTACCGGAAGTGACGCAGTTCTTCTACGGAATGCTGTTCACCCTCGCGCCGGCCACCCGCGACTTCTTCCCCATCAACATGGAGGTGCAGCGCAACCGGATGGTGCGCGCGCTCGTACATGTGGTGCAGATGGTCGACCAGCCGGACGATCTGGTGCCGTTCCTGCGTCAGCTCGGTCGTGATCACCGCAAGTTCGGCGTGATCCCGAAGCACTACGAGGCGATCGGCACGGCGCTGCTCGCGGCGATGAAGACGCAGCTGGGCCCGGAATGGACGCCCGACGTCGAGCGGGCGTGGGCGGAGGCGTTCACGATCATCGCGCGGCAGATGCAGGAGGCCGCCGCGGACACCAACCCGCCGAGCTGGTCGGGCATGGTCGCCGATCACCGCAGGCTCAGCTGGGATCTCGCGATGGTGCGCGTGGAGCCCGACGAGGAGATCCCGTTCGTGCCGGGGCAGTACCTGAGCGTGGAGGTGCCGCAGCGGCCGCGGCTGTGGCGGTACCTCTCGCCCGCGAACGCGCCACGTCCGGATGGTTCGCTGGAGTTCCACGTGCGCGCGGTCGACGGCGGCTGGGTGTCCAGAGCGATCGTGAGCCACACGCAGAAGGGCGACATCTGGCGCTTCGGCCCGCCGGTCGGGCGGCTCTCGGTGGACCGGGAGTCCGGCCGGGACGTGCTGATGGTCGCCGGTGGTACCGGGGTCGCGCCGATGCAGTCGCTGCTCGACGAACTGGCCCAATGGGGCGAGAACCCGAAAGTGCGGCTGTTCTACGGCGGGCGCACGCGCGACGACCTGTATGCGCTGGAGGGGCTGCGGATGATGGCCTCGTGCAACCCATGGCTGACGGTGACACCGGTGGTCGAGAACGGGCCGGGCCTGTCCAATGGTGAGCAGGGCACGCTGGCCGACGTGGTGACGAAGTTCGGCGCGTGGCCGGGGCATGACGTGCTGGTCTCCGGTTCCCCGGCGATGATCAGGGCCACGGTCTCGCGGATGCTGGTGGCGGGCACCGCGCTGGACCAGATTCGCTACGACCCGTTCACGATCGACTGAGGCTGGGTCTTAGGGACTAGGAATGCCTCGCCGGCGGGCCGGCTCCGGGATGACTCTCGGTTCCGTTGTCGGCTTGCGGTTTGGGATGACCACACCTGGCCGGCTCGCTTCTGTGGTGCGGCGTCTCGCGGTGTCCGGTGGCGTCTCGCGGTGCCACCCCAACCATCGACCCCGCCTCCCGCCGACAGTTGGTGAATCACTTTCGGGTGAAGATCGAGTGCTGCTACGGTGCGACTTGAACACCGTTTGTGATTGCTCTTCCCTCACCTGGAGGACTCTCGTTATGCGTTTGCGCCTCGCGCTGTCCGCCGCAGTTCTCGCCGCGGGTGCTGTGCTCGTCACCGCCGCACCTGCCGGGGCCGTCGCCAATGGCGCGGATGTGCCCGAGGGGCAGTTCGAATTCGCCGCGAAGTTGACTATGCCCTCGATCCCGGACGCCGACGGCACCACCTACGCCAGCGCCTGCTCCGCCTCGCTGATCGCGCCGCAGTGGGTCATCACCGCCGGGCACTGCTTCCACGACGTCGACCGTAACCCGGTCTCCGGTCCCGTGCCGTACGAGACGCACGTGCTGCTCGGCACGAATGCCGACACCGACGGCGCCGGCATCGCCCGCGAGGTCACCGAGGTCCAGCAGGCGGGCTCCAACGACGTCGCCATCGCGAAGCTCGACCAGCCGGTCACCGGCATCACGCCGCTCACCGTCGACACCTCGGCGCCGACCGTCGGCCAGCAGGTCACGCTCGCCGGCTGGGGCAGCCTCACCGCCACCAACCCGGCCCCGTCGACCAAGTTGCAGCAGGGCACCATGCGCGTCGCCGAGATCGCGGCAACCACCGTCGGGGTGCGGGGCGTCAAACCGCAGGACACCACGAGTGCCTGCACCTACGACTCGGGTGCGCCCTACTTCGTGGCCGACGGCGACGGCGGCAGGCTCGTCTCCGTCGAGTCCACCGGCCCGGACTGTCCGCACGCGAGCGCCGAGACCACCTCGCGGGTCGACGTGATCGCCGACTGGATCACCTCGCACATCTCGGAATAGCCTCGGCTCATGGACATTCCCGTGAAGGACGGCACCATCCGCGGCTACCTCGCCGAACCCATCCCAGCGGTCTCCGGCGAACCGCCATGGCCCGGTGTGGTGGTCGTCCACGACGCCGGCGGATTGATCGAGGACGCGCGCAACATCACCGAGCGGTTCGCCACCGCCGGGTATCTCGCGCTGGCGCCCGATCTGTACTCGCGTGGCGGGTTCTTCCGGTGCGTCAAGTCGGTGTTCAAAGAGCTGGCGGCCGGTGAGGGGCGCGCGTTCGACGACGTCGACGCCGCTCGCTCATTGCTGGCCGCGCGGCCGGACTGCACCGGGAAGATCGGCGTGGTCGGGTTCTGCATGGGAGGCGGGTTCGCAATCGTCGGCGCGGCACGCGGATTCGACGCGTCCGCGCCCTATTACGGCCAGCTGCCGAAGGATTTGTCCATTCTGGACGGTGCTTGCCCGATCGTGGCGAGCTTCGGGAAGAAGGACCCGTCACTGCGGGGCACGGCCGCGAAGCTGGAACGCGAGCTGTCCGAGCGCGGGATCCCCCACGACGTCAAGGAATACCCGCAGGCCGGGCACAGCTTCGCGAACCAGCTTCCGCTCGGCCCGCTGAACGTCATCGCGCGCATCGCGAACTTCAGTTACCACCGGGAATCCAGCGAGGACGCCTGGCGCCGCGTCCTCACCTTCTTCGCGGAGCACCTCCGCTAGCGCCGCCTGCGGTTCGGCTTCCAGACGACGAGTGCCGTCTCCTGCCGTACGGGCACGAGGTCCTTGCGGTAGGAGGCGTGGATGGACGCCGCCGCCTGTTCGGCCGCCGCGTAGGCGGCGGCGAGTTCCTCGGTGAGCTCGGCGATCCGGGACCGCAGCGCGTCGACCTGGTTCTCCAGTTCGATGATGCGCTTGATCCCGGCGAGATTCACTCCGTCCTCTTGGGACAGTCGCTGCACCTCGCGGAGCAGCGCGATGTCCCGCATCGAGTAGCGGCGTCCGCCGCCGGCGCTGCGGCCCGGCGAGACCAGCCCCTGCCGGTCGTAGGACCGCAGCGTCTGCGCGTGTAGCCCGGACAGCTGTGCGGCCACCGAGATCACGAAAACCGGAGTGTCCTCATCGGCCCCATGGGGCAGCCCACCGAATGCCATCACCGCTCCTTGAGCATCTTCGTGATCTCGGGCCTGGGATCACGCTTCGCCGACGCCTCGGCGAACTTCTCCAGCGCTTCCTGCTCGGCCGCGTCGAGCCGCGAGGGAATCGCGGCCTGGAGCGTCACCAGCAGGTCGCCCTGCGAGCCGTCACGCTTGTGGATGCCCTTGCCGCGTACGCGCAGCACGCGGCCGTTGCCGGTGCCGGCGGGCACCTTCAGCGAAACCTTCCCGTCGAGCGTCGGCACGGTCACGGTGGCGCCGAGCACCAGCTCCGGGAAGCTGACCGGCAGGGTGATCGTCAGATCGTTGCCGGAACGGCCGAACACCGGATGCGGCGCGACGTGCACGCGCACGTACAGGTCACCGGCCGACGCGCCGCCACGACCGGGTTCGCCCTGGCCCGCCAGCCGGATGCGCTGGTTGTCGTCGACACCGGCGGGCACCCGGACGGTCAGCGTCCTGGTGCGCGTGCTGATGCCCTCGCCACCGCATTCCGGGCACGGGTCGTCGATGATCTTGCCGCGGCCGCGGCAGTCGCGGCACGGCTCGGAGAACGCGAACGCGCCCTGACTCCGGCTCACCAGCCCGGAACCACTACAGGTCGGGCAGGTCCTCGGCGTGGTGCCCGGCTTCGCGCCGTTGCCGTGACACGTGCTGCAGGTGGCCGGGCTCGACAGCCGCAGCGGCAGGGTCGCGCCCTTGACCGCCTCGGTGAAGTCGATGCGGACGTCGGTCTCGACATCCGCGCCCCGCTGGCCTCGGGCCGCGGTGCCGGCCGCGCCGGCCGAACCCCGCCGCCCGAACAGGCCGCCCAGGATGTCGCCGAGTCCGCCGAACCCGCCACCAGCGCCCGCAGCCTGGCCGAACAGGTCGCTCATGTCGAACGTGCCCGAACCGCCACCGCCGGGGAAGTTGAACGTGCCGGTGCCGGCACCCGCGCCGAACAGGCGCCGCGCCTCGTCGTACTCCTTGCGCTTGGCCGGATCCGACAGCACGCCGTATGCCTCGGAGACGGCCTTGAACTTCTGCTCGGCCTCCGCGTTGCCGGGATTGGCGTCGGGGTGGTTCTCCCGCGCGAGCTTGCGGTAGGCCTTCTTGATCTCGTCGGCGGACGCGTCGGAGGAGACGCCCAGTTCCCGGTAGAAGTCCTTACCGATCCACTCACGAGCACTCACCGGACGTCTCCTCCTTTCCGCTATTGCTGGTTGTTCTCATTCGTCAGTTGCTCCACCGGCAGCTCACCCTCGACAGGCGCGTCGACCGGTGCCGCCTCGGCCGCGCCGGGCTCGTGGTCGGTCACCCCGACCAGCGCCGCACGCAGCACGCGGTCACCGAAGGAGTAGCCACGGCGAAGCACGGTGGTCACCGTCGGCCCGGACACCTCCGGCGAGGTGCTGTGCTGCACGGCCTCGTGCACGCTCGGGTCGAAGGGCTCGCCCTCGGTGCCGAACGGCGTGAGACCCGCGCGCTGCAGACCCGCCACGAGCTTGTCCGCGACCGCCTTGAACGCACCGGTGAGATCACCGTGCTGCTCGGCGCGCTCCAGGTCGTCGAGCAGCGGCAGCAGATCCGCGACCACGCTGGCCTTGGCGTTGTTCACCACGGTCTCGCGGTCCCGGTCGACCCGCTTGCGGTAGTTGGCGTACTCCGCCTGCAACCGCTGCAGGTCCGCGGTGCGCTCGGCCAGCTGCTTCTCGACGTCGGACTCGGCGGTGACCGCCTCGTCCACAATGGACTCGCCGAGCGACGGCCCGGAGGCCTCGGTGGCCTCCGGAGCCGGTTCCGCCGCGGGCTGACGCACCTGACCGGTCTCGGGGTCGATCTTGCGACGATCCCTCACCACCACAGGCTCGGTGACCTCCCGTTCCTGTTCCTCGGTTTCCCGGTAGTGCTTGCCAGTCACTTCTTCTCGTCCTCGTCGACGATCTCGGCGTCAACCACGTCGTCGGCCTTGGCCGAGGAGGAGGAACCCGCGTCGGCACCGCCGGCCGCACCGGCCGCACCGGCCGCACCGGCCTCGCCCGACTGCTGCGCGTTCGCGTAGAGGGCGGTGCCCAGCTCCTGCGAAGCGCTGTTCAGCTTCTCGATCGCCGCGGAGATGGCCGCCGTGTCGGTGCCCTTGAGCGCCTCGTTGGCCTCGTCGATCGCGGTCTTGACCTTGCCCTTGATGTCCTCGGGCAGCTTGTCGTCGTTGTCCTTGACGAACTTCTCGGTCTGGTAGACCAGCGTCTCCGCCTGGTTGCGGGTCTCGGCCTCCTCGCGGCGCTTCTTGTCCTCCTCGGCGTGCGCCTCGGCGTCCTTGACCATCCGCTCGATGTCCTCCTTCGGCAGCGCGGAGCCACCGGTGATGGTCATCGACTGTTCCTTGTTGGTGCCGAGGTCCTTCGCGGTCACGTGCACGATGCCGTTGGCGTCGATGTCGAAGGTGACCTCGATCTGCGGCACGCCACGCGGGGCGGGCGGCAGGCCGGTCAGCTCGAACATGCCGAGCTTCTTGTTGTGCGCGGCGATCTCGCGCTCGCCCTGGAAGACCTGGATCTGCACCGAGGGCTGGTTGTCGTCCGCGGTGGAGAAGATCTCCGAACGCTTCGTCGGGATCGTCGTGTTGCGCTCGATGAGCTTGGTGAACACGCCGCCCTTGGTCTCGATGCCCAGCGACAGCGGGGTCACGTCGAGCAGCAGGACGTCCTTGACCTCACCCTTGAGCACACCGGCCTGCAGCGCAGCGCCGACCGCGACGACCTCGTCCGGGTTCACGCCCTTGTTCGGCTCGCGGCCGCCGGTCAGCTCCTTGACCAGGTCGGCGACGGCGGGCATCCGGGTGGAACCACCGACGAGCACCACGTGATCGATCTGGCCGACCGAGATGCCCGCGTCCCGGATAACGTTGTTGAACGGCGCCTTGGTGCGGTCCAGCAGGTCGGAAGTGATCCGCTGGAACTCGGCACGGGAGAGGTTCTCGTCGAGGAACAGCGGGTTCTTGTCGCCGTCGACGGTGATGTAGGGCAGGTTGATGCCCGCGGTCGAGGAGGACGACAGCTCGATCTTGGCCTTCTCGGCGGCTTCCTTGATCCGCTGCATGGCCATGCGGTCCTTGGTCAGGTCGATCCCGTTGGACGACTTGAACTTCTCGACCAGCCACTCGACGATGCGCTCGTCCCAGTCGTCACCACCG